>ERZ773164.222-NODE-222-length-66987-cov-6.475453_pt1 | contig 66987 bp, 70 predicted proteins | sample MGYA00511917_ERZ773164 | MGnify/ENA primary metagenome ERZ773164 (study PRJEB29015, sample SAMEA2737847) | human gut metagenome | biome: human gut; feature: human-associated habitat; material: faeces | place: China | collected 2012 ...
AATGTTCAACTGATTCTTCTATTTATTTAACTACATCATTTTATTTGGCGCTTACCCTTAAAAGGCTAAGAAAACCTGAGAGATCATAAACTCTCAGGTTTTTTCTTTAGGCCAAAAATGTCCATTACTTTAGTTTCTTACATATGCCTTTAACACTTTAATTTCATCACAACCATAAGGCTTGATTGTATATTCCTTGATACTTGCAGGAATAATGAAGGTTTCTGCATAATGCACAATGAATGGTTCAAAGTCACCTTCAATAATGGCACTCTTTCCATCAATTAAATTCAACATATTCACTGTACCATGTGTTTTATGGAATGAATCATTGTTGATTGTATATCTTCTTGTTTCAATAAATTCTAATTCATGAAGTCCCGTATGTTCGATCTTACAATCATTTCCATCTTCTTTTACTTCATAAGTCGCATTGACCAAGTTTTCTTTGACCCATTTTGTCGTACGATCCCATTGAATGACATGTTTTCCATGTTCAATATTAATAGGTCGAGGAAGTCCATCTAAGCCTAGTCTTTGCCAGTCCCACAATTTAAATGTGAAGATATAAGGTGTAGCACTAATTTCTAATACCATCGCATTCTTTCCTGAACAATGACAAGTTCCTGCTGGAATTAAGAAATGATCATGTTTCTTTGCCGGAAACTTATTGATATATTTATCCGCGTCAAATACAATTTCACCACGTTGCGCAGACTCTAAATCAGAAATCATTTCATTGGGTTGAATATCTTCTTTTAGACCTAAATACACATGTGCATCTTCTTTGGCATCTAGAATATAATAACTCTCATCTTGTGTATAACTCATACCAAAATTCTTTTTAATATATTCCGTTAATGGATGTACTTGTAAAGACAAGTTTTGTCCTTCCATCGTATCTAGAAAGTCAAAGCGAATTGGAAATTCTGCCCCAAAACGAGCATAGACTTGTTCTCCCAATAATTCTTTTGGTTGATACAACACTAAATCCATAGCTGGAAGTTCAAATGTAACTCCATCATAGTCAAATAGAATGCTGTTTTCTTCTGGCACACCATCAAAGCTCCATGCATAATTGGACTGATTCTTGTCTAAGTTACAAACTTCCTTCATCCATTGACCACCCCATACGCCTGGATCAAAGTATGGTACTGTACGAAATGGTTTTTGAGCAAGTAGACTTAAACTTTCTTTAAAAGTATCACTTGAAATCATCTTTGGATCGTTTGATTTGTTTGTGTCCACCACATAATCAAAACTTTCAAATCTTTCAGCCTTATGCTTATCGGCAATACGCCATTCAATAAAATAACCACGCTTGTATTTCTTTAAAATATCTTCATCAAAGTTTGTCGCATTATAGTTAGCCATCCCTTTACGATAGCGTAGTTGAATTTCCCAACGTGCCATATCAAAGTAAACATACATATCGCCATGACTTACTAAACTAGCACCCACTCCATATACAATGACAGAGCCTTTATGTTCATTGATTTTGTCTTTAGCTTCTTCTAGTTTATCTTCATCCATAAAATCCACAAGATTACCATAATACATCTTACCAAACACACGATCATCCGTTAGATTGTATTTCATTTGTTCGGTCATGGTTTTTCCATCCTTAAAAATATCATGCATATTGATTTCCAAAGAAAAATTGAAGCGTTTGATGAGTTCATATACTTCATTCTCATCTACGCCTGGATAATAATCAAAGACTACAACACTCCTATTATTAATTTTCTTATTTAACTCCTGATAAATTGCATCATATCCATGAAACGCTCTATGATTCTTTATTGTCGTCTTAGGAAAACGATCATATTCCGATTTAAAATTTAAATAACTCATTCTTCCTCCACCTTCAATTCACCATTTTCCTTATACACTCTTACTGTAAAAGGATGCTCTTCTACACGCTTATAATCATGACCCGCATTGCTTGGCCACATACATTGTACTTTCAACTCACTATTTCCCGTATTCACAAGGCGATGTGCCAAATGACCATTAATATAGTGAACACTTCCCACTTTTACTTTTTCAGCATGACAATGATAATCTTCATCCATCAATAAAAGAAGACCTTCACCACCCATGCCACAATAGATTTCATCACAATCTAAACTTTCATGGAAATGTCCACGCGTTACATTACATTCGCCATTCACGCATACTGGCTGCATCACAGTCAACCCATAACACAAACCATCATGTTCATACGAATACACTTCATACATAATTTGATCATCTGAAACACTTGAATCCACACTCTTATAGAATGTTTTAGCATTCGAATACAATTTTGTACTCTTCTTTACATCCTCACCTTCAATTACACCATTTAAATAATCATGAAATACTTTTGCGTCTTTAATTTCCATAATTGCCTCCTGTCTAATTGTTATAACATTCAATTTCATTATAAAACTATTGTTATAACATTTCAATATAAAAACAATCACAATATTTATACATCTATAAATATCACTGATCTCCATTATATTATTACTAAATTTCAATTCATTTTCTGAAGTTCACTCCCCATTTACATGCAAATCACGTATTTTAGTAATGTACAAATAAAAAGGAATCCCTAAAGATTCCTTAAAGCATCCTCTAACTTTGTCTTTTGTGTAGCCTTTTCATCCTTCATTTTAATGACTCTTGCAGGACATCCTGCAACAACCGCATTTTCTGGCACATCATCAATAACTACGGCACCAGCTGCAACAACAGCATTTTTACCTACATGTACCCCTTCAATCACTACGGCATTGGCACCAACTAAAACATCATCCTCAATGATAACCGGTGTTGCACTAGCTGGTTCAATGACACCTGCAAGTACAGCTCCAGCTCCAATATGACAATGTTTTCCTACAGTAGCTCTTCCACCTAAAACGGCTCCCATATCAATCATAGTACCTTCACCAATGACAGCACCAATATTAATAATAGCCCCCATCATAATAACGGCATTATCTCCAATTTCAACTTGTTCACGAATAAATGCACCTGGTTCAATACGTGCATGAATATTTTTTAGATCCAACATAGGAACAGCACTATTACGACAATTGTTTTCGACTTCATAGTCCACTTCTGGATTCATCAAAAGAACAGGTTCTATATCTTTCCAATCCCCAAATACAACATTGCCAAAGACTTTACAATTTGGAAAAGAAATCTCTCTTTCTGAATTAAAATATACTTTTACCGGCGTTTTCTTTTCAGCCGTTTGAATATAACGAATAATTTGTTCTGCTTCCATATATACCTCCTACATCATATCTTCCATACTATATAAACCTGGTTTTTGATTGACCACAAACTTGGCTGCCTTTAATGCGCCATTCACAAAGATCTGGCGCGAATTAGCACTATGCTTGATTTCTAACGTTTCATTATCTCCAAAGAAATACACTGTATGCTCTCCTGCCACAGTACCTCCACGAAGCGAATGAATTCCAATTTCATGTTGGCGTTTTCCTGTAAAACCACTTCTGCCATATACCTTTGTATACTCATCTTCTGGATCTAAAGCATTCACTAACATTTTGGCTGTACCACTAGGCGCATCCTGCTTTTGATTATGATGAATCTCCTGTACTTCCATATCAAAATCATTCTTTAATAAAGGCGCAAATTGTTTTAGAATCTGTTCAAATACGGCAATACCATATGAAAAGTTTGCCGAATAAAATAAAGGGATTTCATCTGAAACTTGTTTTAAGCTATCGATTTGATTCTCACTTAATCCCGTTGTTCCATAGATTAAAGCACACTTTTTCGTTTTCACAAAATTTAAGACACTCGCTAAATTATTGGGATGTGAAAAATCAATCACAACATCTACATCCATACAATGATCATCGATTCCTTTCTCAAAACAATGAACTACTTCCATACCTTGATTTTGAGCTGTTTCCTTTATAAGAGAACCCATTTTTCCTGTACCTACAATCGCTATTTTTAACATAATCCCAAGTCCTCCATTGCGGCTTTTAAAATTTTGGCATACTCTTCATCCATTTCGCATAAAGGCAAACGATATCCACCAACTTCTTTACCCATATAATTCAATGCCTGTTTCACCGGAATTGGGTTGATTTCAATAAATAAAGCATGAATAAAATCTAAATATTTCAATTGTTTTTCTAAGCTTGCCTTTACATTTCCATCCAAATAATCCTGCACAATTTCATGTGTTTCTTTAGGTAAGCAGTTTGCCAAAACACTAATGACTCCACTAGCACCTAGTGCCATCATCGAAGTAATCATGTCATCATTTCCTGAATACATCACAAAGTCATCACTTAAATAACGCGCAATATTTGTGGCATAACTGATATTTCCACTCGCCTCTTTGATGCCGCAAATATTTGGGTGTTTACTCAATACTTTAACCGCCTCTTCATCAATGTGACAACCCGTACGTCCTGGCACATTATATAAAATAATAGGGATTTGAACGGCATCTGCAACCGTTGTAAAGTGACGAATCATACCTTGCGTATTGGCTTTATTATAATAAGGACTAATCAGCAGTAAGGCATCAGCCCCCATATTCTGATACTTCAAACTTTTTTCCAAAGCCGTTTGCGTACAGTTTGAACCCGCTCCTACAATAACAGGTACACGATGATTGACTCTTTCAATCGTATAAAGAGCTACCGCATCATCTTCTTCGTGCGTCATTGTACTACTTTCTCCCGATGTTCCTAAAATCAAGATTCCATCTGTTGAATTTTCAATTTGCCAATCCAACAATTCACCTAACTTTTCAAAATTCACTGTACCATCCTCGTGGAATGGTGTTACTAAAGCTACAATTGATCCTTTTAACATACAAATTCTCCTTCACATATCTTTTTTGCAGGACCCGTCATATATACATGGTCCTTCACTTCAATTTTTAAACTACCCAATTTTAATTGAACTTCACATTCACTCTGAACAAAGCCCAATTTATTTGCGACGACAACACTTGCACAAGCGCCCGTTCCACACGCAAGCGTAATACCACAGCCTCTTTCATAAGTCATAACCGTAATATGTGTATCATCTATCACTTGTACAAAATTCACATTGGTTTGTTTTTTAAATAAGGGATCGTGACAAATTCTTCTTCCTAGTTCAACATTTTTTTCACTAAACGCATCATCCACAAAGACAACCGTATGGGCTGTGGACATAAACAAACTATATGTATCCACTCCACAAACTTCTCTTTTCCACACATTTTCATGTTCATCTACATCAATCAAATGATTATCATACAACGGTTGTTCCATATCTACACAAACTTCAAATGGAGACGTAGATATAAGATGTACGATTTTTTCACCAGCCAAGGTTTGTACAGGAACAACTTCATCTGTATTGATACCTTCATCAAAACAATAAGCCGCAAAGCAACGGATGCCATTGCCACACATCGGAGCTCTAGAACCATTTTGGTTGTAGTAAACCATTTCAAGTGGATCTTCCTTCACAAAAATCATTCCATCCGCACCAATACCTGTATGTCTAGAACAACAAGCTTGAACCAATGTTGGAATATCAATACCTTCAGTATATCTTGTAAGAATAAAATCATTTCCTAAACCATGATACTTACTAAACTTTATGCGCATAAATCATTCTCCAATCGAATCAAATCTTCATAATTTTCACCACGAATCACACACTGGCTATTTCCATCCTTACAAAAAATGACCGGTAAGCCACACGCTTTATTGTAGTGACTTGCCATAGAATAACCATAAGCACCTGTAGTTTTCACTACAAGCAAATCATTCGGTTTTGCTTCAGGTAAGTATGCATCTTCAATGATCACATCTCCAGATTCGCAACACTTACCCGCAACTTTGTAGTGTTTACTTGCCATTTCATTTTCTTTTCCATCAATCACACAACTATATTTAGCCTCATATAATGCAGGACGAATATTATCACTCATACCTCCATCCACAAAGATATAATTTTTATGCGGTGTTTCCTTCATAAAACCAACTGTATAAACTGTGCTTCCCGCTTCCGCCACAATACTTCGTCCTGGTTCAATACAAATTTTATTGATATTTAATGCATATTTTTCTATATTACATTTCACGGCTTCAATCAAAGTATCACATACTATATCCACAGGAATGGGTGTATCTTCATCCGTATATACAGCGCCAAAACCTCCACCAAAATTTAATGTGGATACATCAACACCTAAGTTTGAAACAAACTCACACACCTTATTGACTTCTTGTACAAAGGCTTCCTTGTCAAAGATCTGCGATCCAATATGTGCATGGAATCCATCAAAAGATAAGTTTGGACAAGCATTGATAATTTGAATCAATTCTAAAATACCTGATTTTTTCTCAATTGAAATTCCAAACTTACTATCAATATTAGCTGTCACAATATATTCATGCGTATGTGCTTCAATACCTGGGTTGACCCTTAATAAAATGGATACAGTATAATCAATATTCTTAGCCAATTCACTCAACAATTGAGCTTCCATAAGGTTATCAACAATGATCGTTCCCACTTTATACTTCAAAGCCATTTTCAACTCATCCATCGATTTATTATTGCCATGAAAATAAACACGAGCCATATCAAATCCAGCTGCATAAGCCGTATATAATTCTCCACCACTGACAGCATCTAAAGAACAATCCATCTTTGACACCAATTGAATCATGGCCTTGCAGTTAAAAGCCTTGGATGCATAGATCACATCACATTCAAATTCAGAACTTTTTAAACAATTTTTAAACGCATTCAATTTATCTTCAATCATTCTTTGATTGTATACATACAAAGGACTACCATATGTATTTACTAAATCCTTTACTTCCACATTTGAAATCTTCATAATTCACCTCTTAAAACTAAAAAACATGCCAGCCATCAAACTGACATGTAAATAAAAACAAAATCATTTGATAGCACTCCTACTAGCGTAGACAGTCCAACAGATATTCTCCATTGGCCCACATGTTCTTTATGCCTAAAAAACACATTCGGCAAACTTGCTTCATAAATACATCAAACGCTCGCCAGCTCTGTATTTACTTGTCGTATTCGCGCCTCTATCCTAAGATGTGAAAATTATAACACTACTTACATTTTGTTTCAAGATAATTTGTATTTTATTACATTTCTATGTAAAATATACAAAAAAGGAGAAATTTATGTTAGAAACCATTAAAAAATATAGAAGAGACCTTCACCAGATTCCCGAATTAGAACTAGACTTACCAGAAACCACAAATTACATTTTAAGCGTATTAGAAGAATTCGATTGTATAGTTTCTGTACCACTTAAAAGTACAATATTTGCTTACTTTGACAATCAAAAAGAACACACTCTCGCCTTTCGAAGCGATATGGATGCACTGCCTGTGACTGAACAAACAAATCTTGAATTTAAAAGTAAAAATCCAGGTAAAATGCATGCCTGCGGACACGATGGACATATGGCCATGCTTCTAGGATTTGCGAAAGAATTAAATACATATTACAAAACATTAGATAAAAACATTCTTTTAATTTTCCAACCCGGAGAAGAAAGTCCAGGAGGTGCACATTTAATTTGTGAAGATAACATTCTAAAAAAATATCATGTTCAATATATCTTTGGAACTCACTTATGGCCTGTACTTGAAAAAGGGGTTGTCGCCACACGAAAAAATGAATTTATGGCTCGTGCTAGTGAAATCAACATTGATATTTATGGAAAAGAAAGTCATGCCGCCAAATATAAAGAAGGAATTGACGCCTTAGAAATTGGAGCTGAAATCCTTTTAGAAATTTATGCGATGGAAAAAGAAATCCCAAATGAATATTATCGCTTACTTCGCTTTGGAAGAATGGAAAGTGGTACTGTACGAAATGTAATTAGTGGACACACTCGACTTGAAGGAACATTACGTGCTTTTCAAGATTATATCTTCGATTCCATGAAAGAAGAAATATTTAGAATTTGTGCAGATAAAGAAAAGAAGTACAATTGTAAAGTCAATATTTCAATCAATACAGGCTATCCAGCTGTTATGAATGATGAGAAATTAGTGAGTGATCTAATTTCTAAAATCCCAGAAATCAGACAATTAAGAAATCCTGAAATGATTGCCGAAGACTTTGCGTACTACCAAAAAGAAGTGCCCGGCGTATTCTTCTTTTTAGGCACACAAACCCCATATGCACTTCATAATGCCAAGTTTGACTTTGACGAAGAAGTCTTATTAAGCGGTATTGAATTATACAAGAAAATCACAAAATGTATTTAAAAAGAGGAAATTAATCCTCTTTTTCTTTCATCAATTGAACCATGACCGCCTTTTGTGCATGTAGACGATTCTCTGCTTCTTCAAAGATTTCATTCGCATGGGCCTCAAATACTTCTTCTGTGATTTCCTGACCACGATAAGCTGGTAAACAATGTTGTACCATCGCATTGGCTTTGGCATATTTCATCAATTCGGCATTGACCTGGAAACCTGCAAAATCTTTAGCACGCTTTTCTTTTTCAGCTTCCATACCCATACTTGCCCAAGTATCTGTAATGACAACATCCGCATTTTGAATAGCCTTGATACAATCATTTGTGAGTTCAAAGTCTTTGAAATCTTTCGCAAACTCTAAAACATGCTTGTCAGGCTCATATCCTTTTGGAGTGGCTACACTCACCTTCATACCAACCTTTAATCCACCTACAATCAAGGAATTAGCCATGTTGTCTCCATCTCCGATATAGCACATCTTCAAGCCTTTTAATAATCCGTATTTTTCACGAATTGTCATAAGATCAGCCAACACTTGACATGGATGACAATAATCCGTTAACCCATTAATAACAGGAATCGATCCAAAGTTTGCCAAATCTTCCACTTCTTTTTGTTCATACGTACGAATCATAATACAATCTAAATAACGCGATAAAACACGTGCTGTATCTTGTACAGGCTCCCCTCTTCCGATCTGTAGATCTCTACTTGATAAAAATAAAGGTTGTGCTCCTAATTGATAAGCCCCTGTTTCAAAGGAAACACGCGTTCTTGTACTAGACTTTTGAAAGATCAAGCCAATACTTTTTCCTTTTAATAAAGGATGTTCAATATGATGTTTTCTTTCATATTTTAATTGATCCGCCAATTCTAAAATGGAAAGAATTTCTTTTTCACTCAATTGTTCCATCGTTAATAAGTGTTTCATTCAAACACCTCCTTCATAATTGATAATGCTTCGTCCACCTCTTTTAAGCTTAATGTCAATGGTGGAAGTAAACGAATCGCATCCTTACCTGCCGTAAGTGTTAATAATCCTTTATCCATCATTGCCTGTACATAATCGGCTCTTTTATCTGGATCTACAACGATTCCAAGCATCAAACCAATTCCACGAACCTCTTTGATCTTGTCTGAATGAATATTTTCAATACCTGTTTTTAAAGCTGCACCTACAACTTTTACATGATCTAGAAAACCGTGTTCTGTCACGATAGATAAAACTGTATCGGCAGCTTTACAACTTAATGGATTGCCACCAAATGTACTACCATGATCTCCCGGACAAAATGTGTCCTTACACTTATCTCCTGTAATCACAGCTCCAATTGGAACACCTCCACCAAGAGCTTTTGCGGTTGTGACAATATCAGGTAAAACATTATATTGTTCAAAACAGAATAATGTTCCTGTGTGCCCTATTCCAGTTTGTACTTCATCAACCAAGATTAAAATATCCTTAGAATGACAGAATTCTTCTACCGCTTTGACATACTCTTTGTCCAAAGGAACAACTCCACTTTCTCCTTGAATCAATTCCACCATAACGGCACACGTTTTTTCATTGGCTACCTTCTTTAAATCTTCAATGTCATTTGCGGCAGCATAATCAAATCCTTCTGTAAATGGAAAATAATATTGATGAAATTTATCTTGTCCAGTCGCCTTTAAAGTAGTGATGGTACGACCATGGAAAGATTGTTTTAAAGTGATGATGACATCTCTTCCTGCTCCATATTTATCATAGGAATATTTTCTGGCAAGTTTGATCATTCCTTCATTGGCTTCGGCTCCTGAATTTGAAAAGAATACCTTACTAAGTCCAGTATATTCAACTAACTTTTTAGCAGCATCCACCATTGGTTTACTGTAATACAAGTTGGAACATTCCATTAAAGTTGCCACTTGTTTTTGAATGGCATCTACAAGCACAGGATGATTATGACCTAAACAATTCACACCAATTCCACTTGTTAAATCGAGATATTCTTTCCCATTTGTGTCTTTTAAATAGCATCCTTGCCCACTTTCCATTTCAATGTTGAAACGATTATAGGTATGCATTAAATACATTGATTCTTCCATAACTTTCCTCCTATTCAATCAAGGTTCCTACACCTTCATCACTTAATAGTTCTATCAACAAAGAGTGCATGACTCTTCCATCTTGAATATTGACACTTTCAACACCTTCACGCACGGCTTTTACACAACATTCGATTTTTGGGATCATACCACCCGTAATCACTTTTTCTTTCTTTAATAAAGGAATCTGAGATACCTTGACTCTTTCCATCAAAGTAGATTCATCCTTAGGATCTTTCATCAATCCTTTGACATCCGTTAATAAAATCAATTTTTTGGCATGTAGACTAATCGCTAGCTCACTAGCTGCAAGATCGGCATTGATATTGTAAATACCTAGTTTATCTATTGCCTTAGCAACACTTGATACAACGGGAATATATCCATTTTCAAAGGTATCTAAAATAATTTGGGGATTTACCTTTTCTATCTTTCCTACGTTGACCAGTTTTGAATCTAAACAACTCGCCTCAAACAAACTACCATCGACTCCACTCAATCCAATTCCCTTATCTAATAGATTGACTAGATTTTTGTTTACTTTTCCACAAAGAACCATCTGAACAATATCCATTGTTTCATCATCTGTAACACGTAAACCATTTAAAAACTTTGATTCTTTGTTTGTCTTAGATAACATTTCATTAATTTCAGGACCACCACCATGTACTAAAACAACGTGTACCCCTAATAGATTTAATAATGTTACATCCTTTATAACGGCAGCTTTCAATTCTTCATCAATCATGGCATTTCCACCATATTTCACAACTACGATTTGTCCTGAATATTCTTTAACATAAGGCAAAGCCTCTACAAGTACATTCGCATCGATCATGTTCTATAATCTCCATTGATTTTTACATAGTCATATGTTAGATCACATCCCCAACAAGTACATGACTCATTTCCACTATGCATATCGCAAATAATTTCAATTTCTTCCTGTAAAAGAATGGATTTCGCCTTTTCTTCATCAAAATCCAAGCCTTTCCCGCTTTCGCAACAAAGAATTTCATCATTGGATTTAAATGAAATATCTACAAGTTCTAGATCAAATTCCACACCCGAATAGCCAAGTGCACAAATGACTCTTCCCCAGTTGGCATCCGCACCAAACATGGCTGCCTTAACTAAAGAAGAAGAACATACAGACATTGCCAAAGTTTGGGCATTTTCTAAAGTATCTACACCATTCACAGTTACTGTCATTAATTTACCAGCACCCTCGCCATCGGCCGCAATCTTTTTTGCGAGTTCTTCCATCACAAAATGTAAAACTTGATCAAATACTTCCTTTTCAAACACCTCATTTTGTGCCATGCCGTTAGCCATCACAATACACATGTCATTAGTAGAAGTATCTCCATCCACACTGACACGGTTAAATGTTTTATTTGTGTTATCGAGTAAACAAGACTGAAGAACATTCTGTTCCACTTTACAATCCGTTGTGATAAAAGCTAACATTGTACCCATATTTGGATGGATCATTCCACTTCCTTTACAAATACCTCCCATATGACATGTGACACTTCCCATTTTAAACTCAACAGCCACTGTCTTTTCTTTCGTATCTGTTGTCATAATAGCCTTAGCTGCATTTGAATTATTCTCTGATGATAAATTAATGTCACTTACTTTGTCTTGAATCTTTTCAATAGGCAAAACCTGTCCAATCACTCCTGTTGATGCGACTAACACATTCTCTACATCCATATTTAAATAATCAGCTGCACATTGTGCTTCTAATTCAGCATTTTCAATTTCTTTTGGATTACAAGCATTCGCATTTCCAGAATTGACAATAATGGCTTGGCTCATACCATTTATTAAATGTTTTTTTGTGACAAGTATAGGAGCTGCCTTTACTTTATTCTTTGTGTATACGGCCGCCGTTTGACAAATTGTATCCGATACAATTAATGCCAAATCATCTTTTGTCTGATTCTTACGAATTCCACAATGGATAGACCCCGCCTTAAATCCGATCGCAGCACATACCCCGTTTTCTATAACTTTCATTCTATATTCAATCCTTCCACTTCTTCAAAGCCTAACATAATATTCATATTTTGAATGGCTGCACCACAAGCTCCTTTTCCCAAATTATCAAATAGGCTTGTGATCGTACACATTTTACTATTACCAGATACAATCAATTTCATACAATCCAGTCCTGCCATTGTATTGGCACTGATCATTCCTAAATCTGTTTTTTCAACTTGAATCAAAGTTGAATCTCTATACCAATCTTTCAAAACAAGATAAATCTTTTCATAATCCATTTCCACATTTAAACTAACTGCCATACCACGATAGTAATCGCAGACAATCGGATTTAAAAACACATCCTTTTCCAATCCACACACCTTTTTAATTTCTGGTAAGTGTTTATGATACTGATTTAAGCCATAAATTCTTGGCGCTTCTAAATCGATTGTTTTTTCATTTTCATACTGATAGATCATATTTTTTCCTCCACCAGAATATCCAGTTAAAGAGAAAAAAGAAAACTGTTCTGTTTGATTCACCAAGCCTTTTTGAATCAAAGGATACAAAATAGATATACAGCCTGATGCATGACAGCCTGGATTGGCAACATATTGACTTGATGCAATTTTATCCTTATAGCCTAATTCACTAAATCCATATGTCCACACAGTCCGATGTGCTGTTGAAGCATCAATAACTTTGACATTTGAATTTGTGATCAAGCTTACAGCTTCAACACTTGCCGCATCTGGTAAACAAAGGAAAACCAAATCGGCCGAATTTAAATATTCTTTTCTTGTTTCTACATCTTTTCTTTTATCTTCAGGTATCATCAACAATTTAATATCACTACGATCCTGCAGTCTTTTTACGATTTCTAGTCCTGTTGTACCAGACTGTCCATCAATATATACCTTATTCATAACATGCCTCTTGTTTTATAAAATCTTCAATATTTTGAATTTGAATCGATACACTTTCTGGACTTGGTCCACCATATACTTTTCGATTGTTTACACAAGTTTCAATATCAATATATTGGTATACATCTTCTTCAAAAGAAGCATGAAACTTTTTATATTCTTTTAAAGATAATTCATTCAATGATTTTTTATTTTCAATACCATATCCTACGATTTGTCCCACAATATGATAAGCATCTCTAAATGGCAAACCTTTCTTCGTTAAATAATCCGCAAGATCTGTCGCATTAATAAAGCCATGTAAACAGGCATGCATCATATTATCTTTACAAATCTTCATTGTTTGAAACATCGGAATAAAAACATCTAAACATTCTTTAACTGTATCGATACAATCGAATACGGCTTCCTTATCTTCCTGCATATCTTTGTTGTAGGCCAAAGGAAGACCTTTCAACATAACCAACAATGTATTTAAATCTCCAATAGCTCTACCACTTTTTCCACGAATCAACTCACAAATATCGGGATTTTTCTTTTGTGGCATGATACTTGATCCTGTACTAAACGCATCATCGAGTTCGACAAAATGAAATTCTAATGAACACCATTGAATGATTTCTTCACTCATTCTAGATAGGTGCACCATAATGAGTGATAAATCTGAACATAGTTCTACACAATAGTCTCGATCACTGACTCCATCTAAAGAATTATCAGTTGGTTTAAGAAAGTCTAGACGACTTGCCGTATATTCTCTATCAATTGAATAGGTTGTAGTGGCTAAAGCTGCACATCCTAAGGGACATTCATTCATTAAGGAATATGTATTTTGAAGTCTTATAATATCTCTTTTAAACATATTCGCATAAGCCATACACCAATGCGCAAAAGTGATGGGTTGGGCCCTTTGAAGATGGGTATAGCCTGGCATATATGTTTTTAAATGAGATTTGGCAGCCACACATAAACTATCCAATATTTGAAACAAAAATTTTTGTATCTCAATGATTTCTTCCTTTACATATAAACGTATATCCAAGGCAACCTGATCATTTCTTGAGCGAGCCGTATGCAATCTTTTACCAGCATCGCCAATTTCATTTGTTAGCTTTTCCTCAATAAACATATGAATATCTTCCGCTTTTGTAAATTCAATTTCATGAGATTCAATCTGATCCAAGATGGAATGCAACCCTTCTTGAATCAAATCGACATCCTTTTTAGATAGAATCCCTTGTTTCTCTAACATTTTTGAATGTACTAAAGAACCCTGAATATCTTGTTTATACAAACGACAATCAAAGGGTAAAGAGGTATTAAAAGAGTCAAGTTTGGCATTGGCATCTTTTTTAAATCTGCCAGCCCACATCTTTGCCATAGAACACCTACTCTACTGATGGAAAGTGTTTCTGAGCCTTTCCAAATAATTCTTGATCATTTAAGGCACGTACCTTTAATGGAAGTCCGAATAAGTGGATGAATCCGGCACTATCTGCCTGGTCATAACAATCGTCTTCATCAAATGTGGCCATGCCACTTGAGTATAAACTGTATGGACTTGTTACACTTTGAGGAATGATATTTCCTTTATACAATTGAAGTTTGACATCGCCTGTCACTGTCTTTTGTGTTTCATCCACAAAGCTTGACAATGCTTTTCTTAATGGCGTATACCATTTTCCATCATATACAAGTTCACCAAATTTCAATGCGACTTGTTTTTTATAATGAGCCGTATCTTTATCCAAAGTGATTTCTTCTAACTTTTCATGTGCTGCATATAAAATCGTTCCACCTGGTGTTTCATATACACCTCTTGATTTCATACCCACTAAACGGTTTTCTACAATGTCCAAAATACCAATACCATTCTGTCCACCTAAATCATTTAATGTTTCAATAATATCTAGGCATGACATTTCCTTACCATTAATACTTGTTGGAGTTCCTTCTTCAAAATGAATCGTTACATAATCGGGTTCATCCTTTGCCTGTATTGGACTTACACCAAGTTCTAAGAAACCTTCTTTTTCTAGTGGTGCTTTATTGGCAGGATCTTCTAAATCCAATCCTTCGTGGGATAAATGCCATAGGTTTTTATCTTTTGAATAATTTGTTTCCGCTGTAATCTTTAATGGAATATTGTGTGCCTTGGCATACTCAATTTCTTTTTCACGCGAATTCAATTCCCAGAATCTCCAAGGTGCAATGATGTCCATGCCTGGGGCAAAGGCTTGAATGGCTAGTTCAAAACGAACTTGATCATTTCCTTTTCCAGTACAGCCATGACAGATCGCATCAGCCCCTTCTTGTTTGGCAATTTCAACGAGTTTTTTTGCGATGATCGGACGTGCAAAGCTTGTTCCTAATAAATAATTTTCATAGCTAGCACCCGCCTTCATGCTTGGAATAATATAGTCTTCGACAAATTCTTTCTTTAGATCCGCAATATATAATTTACTAGCTCCCGTAGCCAAAGCTTTTTCTTCAAGGCCATCTAATTCACTTTTTTGACCAACATCTCCACTTACGGCAATGACTTCACATCCATAATTTTCTTTTAACCAAGGAATTAATACGGATGTATCTAATCCTCCAGAATATGCTAAAACGACTTTATTGTATTGTTGTTTCATGATAAGTTCCTCCTTGTTAATGTATATGAAAAAATAGTTCTATAAATCCATCGTCGATCACATTCCATATTCATCATCTCCTTACCATAAAAAAAACGTCCAAACAAATTGGACGTTATAAGCGCGGTACCACCAAAATTCCATCTGCCCTATGCAGATGACACCTCATTCTTAACGCGAATTCACGTTCTAGCCTCAAAGCTTCGACTAGACCACTCCAGAACACGTTCCAAGAATATTCAACGATAACTTGCACCAAAATGTTATCTCTCTAAAGAAGAAATCTTCTTGTACTTCTTTCCTTCAAAGTATTTATGAGACTATTATAATTATTTTCTGAAACTTTTCAAGCTTAAGTTTACATTTATTTACAATTCATTACATTTCTTTCAAAATAAAATGGATCTGATCTAATGACCAAATCCATTTTTTGCCTTTTGAATACGCAATGTTTTGCCTTTAATTGTCTTTAAATTCTTTAATACAAGTTTTCCCTTTTCATTTAAGATATCCACATACGATTGATGATCCTGCACTTGAATCACACCAATATCCTCGACCGTAACACCATCAATTTCGCAGATAGCCCCTACAATATCGCCAGGACGAATCTTCTTATTCTTTCCACCATTCAAATAGATTTTAGTGATACCCTTTCTTAAATCTTTTGATTTATCGACCACCACACGATTAGATTCTTTTAATGAATCTAAAACGTCTAAATCACTTAAATAGACTTCACCTTCTTCTTTAAATGGCAAGTTATAACCTAGATATTCTTCTAGTTTTTCTTTTCGAACTCCATCATATTCATTCACTAAACTTATAGCTAAACCTTTTTCATCGACTCTTCCACTTCGTCCGATACGATGTGTATATGTTTCTACGGGACTTGGCATATCGTAGTTAATGATCATCTCCACTTTAAAAACATCAATTCCTCGACTTGCGACATCGGTACAAACTAAAATACGCACCTTTCCTTTTTTAAAACGTCGCATATGCGATAGTCTTTCTTCTTGCATCATACCACCATGAATTTTATCTACACTGACTTGATTCTTTTCTAAACATGTATAAACTTCATCCACTCTTGCCTGCGTCTTACAAAAGATCATGCAGGATTCTGGTTTCTTTAATGCCAATAAATGAAGAAGGAACAATTCTTTGTGTTCTTCATTGACGTGATAGGCTTCTTCTAGAATATTTGGTTTATTTGAACTCGTTAGATCAATTTTAGCTGGTTTATACAAATATTTCTTACTCATTCTTTGAATCACTGCAGGATATGTTGCACTAAATAAACATGTCACATGTTTTTTAGGCATGTATTTTAAAATGGCTTGTACTTCATCTAAAAAATTCATATTCAGCATTTCATCCGCTTCATCCAAAACTACATATTTAATTTTTGATGGATCTAATGTTTCTTGTTGCAGATGATCCAAAACCCTTCCTGGCGTACCAATCACAACGTGACATCTTTGTTTCAAATCTTCTTTTTGAAACTTAAATGGCTGCTTACCAAAAATAGGTAATGTCTTAATTTTTTTGAAAGTACCAATACGATCAAAATCTTGTTGAATCTGTAAAGCTAGTTCTCGAGTGGGAGTAAGTACCAATGCTTGTGGACTTCTTTCATCAATTTCTAGATTTTGAATAATGGGAATCGCAAAAGATGCTGTTTTTCCACTTCCCGTTCTTGATTTGACAATACAGTCCGTTCTCGAAAGAATATTCGGAATGACTTTTTCTTGTACAGGTAATGGTTTTTCATAGCCTAATGTATGTAAAGCTTGTATAATATTTTTATCTAAATTCATTTGTTCAAATGTCATATTTTATCACCGTAAAAATTATACCATGTTAATAATATTTAACAGAAACAAAATATATTATAAGCTACAATAGAATCATGAAATATAAAACGTTAGTAATGAAACAGATTGATAAACATACCTATCAATATAGTATGAATGCGCCTTTAGACAATTTAAGTCCCATTCTTTCTTTTGATGAAGAAATGTTAAACGTGAACTATGGCAATGAATTGGAATACGCCTTAAATTGTGCAAAACGAAGAGAAGTCTTAAAGGATGGTTTTCTTTTAGAACCAAAAGACAATATGACACTTACTGAATGGGCTCCTTTTTTGGCATTGTCTTTAGTCCTTCAATATTATAAATCATACAGAAATCTACCCCCTATATTAATGAGTGTAGATAAAGAAATGCAGGAAAAATATAGTCAGGAGGAATTAATTCGAAACTTATTTCAATAAGTTTCATTTTTTTGTGTAAATATTTTCATAATAGAGTATAATCAAAATGAGGTGAACTATTATGAACATGACAACATTGAACACGCCACTTCCTGAAGATTTAATGAAATTAAAATGGAATGGGCAATTTAAATTGATGCAGGAGATGATTGATTTACGTCTTCAAAAGGACATTCCTGCCAAACTAAAGGAGCGTTTAGAATTAGAAAAAGAATTGATTTCTCGTCTTCCTGAAGATTTTACGTATTCCAAAGAAGAAGCCATTGAATTATTAAAATCAAAGATTGAAGATTTCAAAGATGAAGAATTCGATACATTATTTAAGGACAATGCTTTTGAATGGATCTTCATTGAGGGAAAAATGTATTTAAAAGACAATTTTTTTGAAAACCTAATTAAAGTGCGTAATGCTTATAAAGATCGTTTAATTGAAAAACAAGGCGCTACAAGTACTTTATTAGATGATGTAATGCATAAAATGAAAGAAGAAAACGATGTTTACTGTAAGATTCATGTCAAGACAAGCTTAAAGGTGGATCCTGCATTTGAAAAGCCTGGAAAAACGATTCGCGTATGGCTTCCTATTCCGAAAGAATATGCGCAAGTTGAAGATTTTAAATTATTAAATACATCTCATAAAGGTCTAGTAAATGATAACAGTGTAGATCAAAGATGTGTTTATATTGAAAAGCCATACGAAAAAGGTGAAGAATTCAGTGTAGAATATGAATTCATCAATCACATGCACTATGAAGAATTAGATCCGAGTATTGTGACAAATGAACATCCAGATACTTGTCTTGAAGAATATGCGCCACACGTTGTATTTACAGATTATTTGAAAGATTTAGTCAAAGAAATCATTGGTGAAGAAACAAATCCATTATTAAAGGCTAAATTAATTTATGACTATATCACAAGTCATGTCACATATTCATATGTACGTGCTTATGCGACTTTACCTTGCATTCCAGAATATATCACAACTGGATTGAAAGGAGATTGCGGTTTACAAGCATTGACATTTATTACTCTATGCCGTATTGCGGGCATTCCTGCCACTTGGCAAGCTGGACTTTATACTACACCAGAAACCATCGGTAATCATGACTGGGCCAGATTCTATGTAGATCCATATGGATGGTTATATGCAGATTGTTCATTTGGTGGAGGATCATATCGTGCCGGAAACTTAGAAAGAAGAGATTTCTATTTTGGATATCTAGATCCATTTAGAACTCCATGTTCATCTAAATTCCAAGGTGATTTTGTGCCAGCTAAAAACTTCTTGCCAAACGATCCATATGACAACCAAAATGGTGAAATGGAATATGTGGATGAAGCTATTCCAGGAAAATACATCATTAAAGAGACAAAGAATATCAAAATTGCCCTTATGGAGGATAAAAATGCGTAGGCCTATTGTCGGTCTAACATGTAATGAATTGGATAAAGAGAATTTACCTAAACAATTTATCAATGAAGCCTATATTAATAGTGTTATTCGTGCCGGTGGCTGTCCCATCATTCTTCCAATCACAAATGACTATGATACAATTCAAGCTCAAGTTAATCAATTAGATGGATTGATTGTGACAGGTGGAATTGATGTAAATCCTATGATTTATAATGAAAATCCAAGACCTTTACAAGGTAATTCAAGTTTAGATCGTGATTATTATGAAATGCGAGTATTAAAATATGCCAACGAAAAACAGATTCCTATTTTTGGAATCTGTCGTGGCATTCAGATGTTGAATGTCTATTTTAAAGGATCTCTATATCAAGATTTGTCGTATTGTAAAAGAAATGTAATCAAGCATGCGCAACAAGAAAAAAGAGAAAATCCAAGTCATAAGATCCATATTGAAAAGGATAGCTTTTTATATCCTAGCTTAAGTGATGAAGCTTATGTGAATAGTTTTCATCATCAGGCCATCAAAGATTTAGCACCACACTTTAAAGTTGTAGCTAAAGCTCCAGATGGCATTATTGAAGCTATTGAACATGAGTCATTACCAATTTATGCCGTACAATTTCATCCAGAAGCATTGTCCCATAAATATGGTGAGATGCAAGATATATTCAATGTCTTTATTAAAATGTGTGAGGTAAAGTAATGCGTATTCAAGAAAATTTAGAAAAGTCAAAATATGAAGCAGACGGCAAAATTAGTATACAAGGAACAACCATTCCTTATCATACAATTTGTGAAGATAATTTCTTTGTAGATGAAGAAAATAATCCAGTCGCATCCATCTTTAGTTATGCCTATTTTAGAAGTGATGTACAAGACAATTCTAAACGACCTATTCTATTTATTTATAATGGTGGTCCAGGGTGTGCAAGTCTTTGGCTTCACATGGGATTATTTGGTCCTAGAATTGTAAAATTAGATGATGAGCTCAATCTTCCTACTGTTCCTCCTTTTGAACTAGAAGACAATCCACATTGCTTATTAGACTTATGTGATTTAGTCTTTATTGATCCAGTAGGAACAGGTTTAGGTCGTTTAATTCAGGAAAAGGCAAGAAAAGAATTTTATGAAACGCATGGCGATGTTCGAAGCGTTTCTAAATTCATTGAACAATTCTTAGCTCGTTACAACCGAAGAAATTCACCAGTATTACTTGCGGGTGAAAGCTATGGTACGGCTAGAAGTGCCCTACTTGCAGGAGAGTTGATGGGTGCAGGTCCTGAAAAGGCCGATACGATGGGCATTAGTGTCAGTGGTATCTTCTTACTTGGAAGTTACTTTATTGAAAAGCTTCCGGTTGAAGCAAGTGCGACAGACTTAATCACAATGGCTGCCACAAATTATTTCCATAATCCAAAGGAAAATATTTCGCAAAAAGACTTTATTGATGAAGCCTTTACATTCGCATCCACTGAATATGTCACAGCCTTATTTTTAGGGGATGCCTGCCCTAATAAAGAAGAAATTGCAGATAAACTAGCTTACTATTCTGGTATTGATAAAGCATATTGGTTAAGACACCATTTACATATGGATATGCAAAAAGGCTTTGCGCATAAACTATTAGAAGATAAGGGCTTAGCTTTAGGATTCTATGATGGTCGCTATACATGGAATGATGATCCAGAAATCATGGAAGCTAATGTCATTGCGGATGACCCAGCTATGGGACAATATACACCTGCTTTCCAAACTGCCTATGGATTGATGCGCCAAGAATTGAATATCACAAGTGATCGTATCTCGAAAGGCTTAGTCTTTGATGTAAATATGACATGGAATCGTGAATTCAAAACAAGTCCTGCCCAATCCTTAGCTGGATGCATGCGAAGAAACAAACAGATGAAAGTCTTCTTTGCCTCAGGTCTATATGATCTTTGTACAACAGCTGGAAATGCCAGATATTTGGCAACCCATTCCAATCTAGATCAAAATCGAGTTACAATTGGTGAATATCCAAGTGGTCATATGGCTTATCTTGGTAAAGAAAGCTTTGATCTATTAGCCAAGGACATGCGTGCATTCTTTGAATGCTGTATTTAACACAAAAACCGTCAAACGACGGTTTCTTTTTTTATTTATACTTTTTCAACATTTCTAACTTAAGATTCAATAACTTTTCACTTAAGTCTACATAATATTCTTGTGGATATACAAAACGTTTGATTTCATCCCAAATTGTAGCTAGTTCTTTTTCACTATATGCACGAATTTCTTCTAGGCTTGGAAGATCATATACTAGCTTACCATCTTTAAAGATTGGCACTAACATATCGCGTACTGTATATGTATTGGCAGGAATCACTTTGTATTTCCAACGTGACATTGGATGATAGATAGTTAGATCTTGCGTTGTATCGATCACTTCATCTTCTAATGTCAATAAATCGGCAATAGCCATACCTGTTTCTTTGTCCATGATACGATTTAAATTCTTCATACCTGGATTTGTCACTTTTTCAACATTGTCACTAATTTTGATTTTTGGAATCATATGACCATCTTTTTCAAGTGCCACCATTTTATAAACACCACCAAATACTGGCGAATTTTTTGAACAAATCAAGTTTTCACCAACCCCAAACGAATCAATTTTAGCGCCTTGTTGATGAATCAAAGATTCAATGACGTACTCATCTAATGAATTGGATACAACAATCTTACAATCTTTCATTCCTGCTTCATCTAACATCTTACGAACTTTTTTAGAAAGATATGCCATATCTCCACTATCAATACGAACACCTTTTAAACGGTATCCATTGGGTTCTAAATAATCCTTAGCTACTTTAATGGCATTCACAATACCTGATTTTAAAGTAGAATATGTATCAATCAATAAAGTACATGCGTTTGGATATGTTTTGGCATAATACATAAATGCATCATATTCGGTATCGAAGCTTTGAATAAATGAGTGCGCCATTGTACCAAGTACAGGCACACCAAATTCTTTTCCTGAATACGTAGTGGCACTTCCCGCACAACCTGCAATATAAGCTGCTCTAGCTCCTAGAATAGCTGCATCAAAGTTATGAGCTCGGCGTGCACCAAATTCCATAACCGCTCTACCTTCACTGGCTTGCACAATACGACGTGATTTTGTCGCAATCAAAGTCTGGTGATTGATAGCCAAAAGTAATGCCGTTTCTACAAGTTGCGCTTCAATAATCGGTGCTTTTACACGAACCAATGGTTCATGAGGAAATACAGGTGTTCCTTCTGGAATCGCATAAATATCTCCAGTAAAACGAATCGTTGATAGATATTCTAGAAAATCTTCACTAAATTGGTTTAATGAGCGCAAATAATCAATATCTTCTTTTTCAAAATGCAAATTCGAAACATAATCCACAACTTGTTCTAAACCTGCAAATACACAATATCCCCCGTCATCCGGATTTTTACGATAGAATAAGTCAAATACGACTTCTTTGTCTTTATTATCATTAAAATAACATTGACTCATTGTTAGTTCATAAAAGTCCATGACTAAACTTAAATTTCGCTTATCTTTCATTTTATAATCTTTACTCCCTTACTTCAGAAACAACTTGAATACCATTCGTTTCCATCATTCTGAATGCGACATCATTAAAGAATGTAGCTTCATGTACTTCTGGTATATGATAGGTTTCTGTACAGTTTTCAACCACAACAATACGATATTCATTCATATTGTGTTCATTGAACCAAGTATTTAAACTTAACACAAAATGAAGCACACAAAGATCTGTACAACAGCCCGTCACAATTATATCACGATAATACTTCAAATCTGAATTTAGAAACTCTTCAAATTCTGGTGCCATAAATGTATTCGTACTGTTCTTTTTAATTACGTGTTTCACAAATGGCTTTAAAGAATCTACTACTTCAGCTTCTTCACTGCCAATTACACAATGCGTTGGAAACGAATTAAATTCACGCGTCTTTGGTGGATGAGAATCACATACAAAGACATTGTTGCAGTCTAAGCTTGTTAATAGCTTTTCAATATTCTTTTCCACATTGCCAATGACTTCATCATGTAAAGGTCCCATATTCACAAAGCCTTTGATCATATCCACCACAAATACTACTGGATCATTTAATTCATTTTTTTTAATGGATTTATAATTATTTTTTTCTAAACGTGCCATATATACCTCTAAACGAAAATAAGAGTTCTACGCAGAACTCTTATTCTTCAACTTCTTTGTTTGTTTTAAATTCCTTTAATTTTTCTTCAAGCATTGATTTGAATTCTGGATTTGTCTTAATGTAAGCTTTGGCAGCCTCTTTACCCTGACCAATTTTTTCTCCTTCATAACTGAACCATGCCCCTGCTTTTTTTACAATATTGGCATCAACACATAAATCTAATAGTTCACTAATGTAAGAAATTCCTTCGCCATACATAATTTCTAATACGGCAGACTTAAATGGAGGTGCTACCTTATTCTTAACAATTTTAACTTTTACTTTGTTTCCAACAATATCTGTACCATTTTTAATGGCATCCGCCTTACGAATATCCACACGAACAGAAGAGTAGAATTTTAATGCACGGCCACCCGGAGTTGTTTCTGGATTTCCATAAATAACTCCTACTTTTTCACGAAGCTGGTTGATAAAAATAGCTGTACAATCATTTTGGTTCATTGCTCCGGCAAGCTTACGCATTGCCTTTGACATCATACGAGCTTGTAATCCAACTTGATTATCTCCCATTTCACCATCTAATTCAGCTTGTGGAACTAAAGCTGCAACACTATCCACGACAACCAAATCAACAGCTCCACTTTCAACAAGCATCAACATAATGTCTAAACCTTGTTCCCCAGAATCTGGCTGAGACAAAATTAATTCATCAATGTTAACACCTAAATTTTTCGCATATACTGGATCGATTGCGTTTTCCGCATCAATAAAGGCTGCACGACCACCCTTTTTTTGAACTTCTGCAACGGCATGTAAAGCAAGTGTTGTTTTACCACTTGATTCTGGACCAAAGATTTCAATAATTCTTCCCTTTGGATATCCACCGATACCTAAAGCATCATCCAATAATAAACTTCCAGAAGGAATGGGTTCAATATCTACGGCTGCTCTATCACCTAATTTCATGACAGAACCTTTACCATATTCCCTTTCGATTTCTGTTAGTACATCACTTAAAAGTTTATCTTTATTTGTTTCTACTTTTTCTTTTGGCATATATTCTCCTTTTGAATTGTTTGTATCAATATATCTATCATCTGGCAAACAACATGTTCTCTTACATCATTTCTAGATAGACCTGTACATTGAAAACCATATACACGAACCGCTTTTTTAGAAGCAATAGCGCAATAGACTCTTCCTGCTGGTTTTTCTTCCCAAGCACTCGGACCTGCGTTGCCTGTAAAAGACACACAATAATCCACATTCATAATTTCTCTTGTATTTTTGGCCATGGCATAGGCGCACTCTTCACTAATTACACCATAATTTTGAATTAAGTTCACATCCACATGAGCTAATACACTTTTCATTGGTGTAAAATAAGTCACTAAACCACCTTTTAAAATAGAACTTGCCCCAGGGATTGAAGCAATCGTACTCGTAAATAGGCCAGCCGTTAGACTTTCACAGCTAGAAATAGTCAAATGATTTTCTGTACATAAAGAAACAAGTTGTTTTGCCTCAGTCATTACATAGTCTCCAAAACATATTTTTTCAATTGGTTGAAATAAATCCATCCACTATATAAAGAAGCCACTGTTGCTGCCCATAGCAATATTTGGTCCATACAAATACCCATATAGACAAACGGCCAATCTTTCAATAACAAGAATACAAGTGCAAACATTTGTAGTACTGTCTTTAGTTTTCCAAAAATACCTGCACTTACAACTTCACCAGAATTAGCTGCGCTCATTCGTAAGCCATCAACAATCAAGTCTCTTGCGATCATAAGTAATACCGCAATCACATTGGCTTGATGAAAATAAACCATCAAGATCAAAACTGTGTTCACTAACATCTTATCTGCGATAGGATCCGCAAATTTTCCAAAAGAAGTAATCCAATTGTTCTTTCTTGCTAACATTCCATCAAAGAAATCTGTAATACTCGCAACCGCAAAAATCACAAATGCGATCACATCACGTAGTGCAAGACCACTTGCTTCATCTATAACACCAATAGTCGGGTCCATACATAAATATACAGCCACAACAACAGGTACCAATAAAATTCTAATAATTGTTAGTCTGTTCGGTATATTCATCTTGGCCATAAGTTACATCCTCCCCTTGTGCATATAGATCTTCATCTGTGTAACCATAATCATAATCGTAACCATAGTCACTATCCTCATATTCAGTTTCATATTCTTCAACAGGTTTTTGGTATCCCTTACCAATTTGTAGTGTGATAACGGCAGGCTCCCCCTGCTTCCAACCCTCTTTATCAAAAGAAATTTCTTTTCCATCAATAGAAATACTGTTATCTGAATATGTCTCAATACTAATTTCAAAAGTACAATCATCGGATAATTCTAAGCTCTGATTGAATGTGCCAGTATATACTTTTGAAGTGTCATTGATTGTTTCATCATTCTTTTTCAAAGTAATTTTTGTCTTTGTCGGTAACGTAATACTTAAATCCAATGTTTTCACATCCGATTGAATATTCGAAAGCTGATATGCGTTGGTTTCATCGCTAATTTTATCAACAACTAAAGCCTGAGCCTCTTTAGCTTTTTTACGCTGATTTGCGAGTTTATTTGTCTCCTGTTCTTTTTTAGACAATTGCTCTTCACGAAGCTCTTGCTGCGTTGCTAGTTTTTGATTTGAAATCGAACGCAATCCCACATTGATCAAGGATAAAACTCCTAATCCAATGATTCCAATCAGGGCAAGCATTTTGATGATCTTCGTCTGGTTTGCGTTCAATGAAGAACTTGTTCTACTGACATGTTTTTGAAACCATCCTAAAGATGCTTTTTTCTTTTTCTTAGTCGTCTTTTTTGTCTTTTGAACACTCGCCATTTGTTCAACCATACGTCTTTGTGCCATAGTTAAAGCCATGTCTCTTTGATGCGCAAATTCATTGACATCCACATCAACTTCATCTGAAATGGCCTGCCAATTTACGCCAATCGCATCCGAATAGGCATGCACAAAATAGCGAACGAAAGATAGGTCATCGGAGAAAACATCAAGGTTGTGTTCTTCGATTGCTTGTATATATTGAGGCGCTAAACGCGTCTGATTTGAAACATCCTGAATGGAAAGTTTTAGATTTGTTCGACGTTCTTTTAAGATGTGATAATAAGCCACTAAAACTCCTCCCTTTGAAGTTTATTATAACAAATTCAAAACAAGAATACCACGATGTGCTATAATTATTTACGAAAGGATGAATGAAATGTCACAACTTAATTTTTCAATTGGAACATTTTCTCAATGCATGAGTTTCTCTCCACAAAATATTAAAATCGATAATTTTGAAGACTACACACTCTATTGTATTGACTGTGAAAATGTTCAACAATTTGACACAAACACACTAAAAGCCACAAGTCCTAGCGTCTTCTTTTTCTTTGGAAACTTTGAAAAAATAGGGCAAAAGTGCTGGCAACAAATCTTTGCGATTGCCCAGGATTTCCCAAATTCTTATTGTTTCAATACACACCAAAGCCAAAAGAATTTTGCGGACATCTATTGCGCTACTTTACTTGGACAAATTGTTGCCAATATAGTCCCTAAAAAAATTCTTCTTGTCACAAATGATCAAGGATTTCAAGGTATTAAGCAAGCCTTGTTGTTCCAAGGAAAAGACATCGACATTGAAATCTTACAGACAAGAGACCCGTTCTTGTTGCCTTTAAAGGAAGAAACGCCTAAGTCTCAACCAAAACAGACACAAAAACAAAAGAAACAAACAAATACCTCAAAGCCAAATGAAGCACGCGATGAAGAGGTAATAGAAGCATTAAAGAAATATCCAAAAATCAATACCCGCTATGCATCTATTGATGATTTAAGTAAGTATTTAATGCCCATCTTAGCGAACAAACAAAAGAAGTGTAAACTTTCCAAATGGATTGAGAGTGACTACGCAAAAAAAGTTGGGCGCTATAAAAAAGATTCGAAAGGAAAATATTATAAATTAAAAAAGTCTGCGGAAAATAAAAATTCCGCAGGCTTTTTTACGTTGAAGGCGGTGGACCGTGCGCGGGGCGTGCAGGTTATCGATCAATTTGATGGTATTCTAAAGACGACCGTTGGGTATGCAAATGGAAATAGTGAAAACCCGAAATATAAAGATGTGAAAGCAGGACTTACAGGTCATGCAGAAACATTAGAAATCCAATATGATGACAACGTGATTTCACTTTCTAAGATTTTAGACTTATACTTTGACATTATTAATCCAGTATCCGTCAATCAACAAGGTGAAGATATTGGCATTTCCTATCGTACAGGCATTTATTATTTGGGTGAGACCGATTTAAAAACAATCCAAACGAAATACAATGAAATTCAAGAGAAATATGATTTAGCACTAGCGGTCGAAGTTGAACCATTAAGAAACTTTTTTAACGCAGAAGAATACCATCAAAAATACTTGGATAAAAATCCAGGTGCCTATTGTCACATTCCTGCATCAAAATTTAAGAAGGGACTTTAATTAGCCCCTTCTTTTATTGTGCATCCCGCAACATATCCTGTTGTCCAGGCAATCTGTAAATTGTATCCTCCTGTCTGTGCATCCAAATCCAATACTTCACCCACAAACTTTAAGCCTTTAATTTTCTTAGATTCCATTGTCTGAGGCTGAATCTGATTTGTCTTGATTCCACCCACAGTAATCATAGCCTGATCAAATCCGGCAAAACTAGACACTTCAAAATCTAAACATTTCAATAATTCACTAATACTTCTTCTTTGTGCTTTCGTTGTTTCATTGGCTTTTAAAGAATCATCAACATTTAAACGATCCATGATATATTGTACCAATCTCTTAGGAATCATCATTTCAAGTATGTGATTCAATTGTTTATTTGAAGAACGATTCATTCTTTCTAGTAAAAATGCATCCACTTCATCAATTGATTTATCTGGAATTAAATCAAATATGATTTTGTCAGGTTTTTTATTAATCACATAGCTTGACATGGCCAAAATACCTGGTCCGCTAAAACCTTCATGAGTAAACAAAATGTCTCCCAAATGTTTATATAAAACTTTTTTATCTTTCTTTGCTTGAATACCCACATTCTGCAAAGAAAGACCTGCTAAATCAAAGATTTCTTTTGTTCGTAAAGAAACCAATCCAGGATATAAATCACTGACTTTGATATCTAATGTATGCGCCCATTTATATCCATCGCCACTACTTCCAGTCGACACAAAAGACTTTCCACCTGTCGCAACAATCACTACATCGAACGAATACAAACCTTTATCTGTTTTGATTCCAACAACTTTATCATCTTCAACCATTAAATCTGTACATGCTTCATCCATATGTAGAATCACATTATTTTTGCGTAATAATTCCACAAACAATAAAACAACATCCTGACTTGAATTCGAACCAGGAAACATACGCCCATGATCTTCTTCAACGGTAGGTAAACCATTGGATTTTAAAAATTGGATCATATCCAAATTAGAGAATTGTGAGAAAGGACTGTATAGAAATTTTTCATTATGCACAATATGCTTGAAAAATTCATCCTTTGAACAACTGTTTGTAACGTTACAACGTCCATGTCCTGTAAGTTGCAACTTCTTTCCTAATTGTTTATTTTTCTCAAACAACTCCACTTGGTGACCGACTAAGCTTGCGGTATAGGCAGCCATCAATCCAGATGGTCCTCCACCAATTACGCATACTTTTAACATAAAATCCCACTTTCTTCTAAATAGATAGCTAATCCATCATGCTCATTATCCTGTTTTGTGATGGCATCAGCACAAGCCTTTGTATCATCCGTACCATTGATCATACAAACACCACATCCTGCTACTTTTAACATATCATTATCGTTAGATGTATCTCCAAAAGCCATGACATCCTTTAAATTTATATTATTCAATTCGCATATTTTCTGTAAACCATATCCCTTATTGATTCTTTTATCACAAAATTCCAATAATGTTGTTTGCGTTTTAAAACCATGATAATAAGGATTTGGATGTTCTTTTACCCAAGCTTCCGCCTTAGGCATATCTTCTTCTTTCATACGAAACATGATTTTTGCGTTTTCATGTGCATAGAAATCTTCTAATTTTACAACTTCCAATTCTTTATGAGATGTCGAAGCTGAATGAATCATCCAATCATCAATATGAACACAACGAATCTTTCCATCCCAATATATCATTGGATTGCATTCAACAACATTCATGATTTCCATGGTTTCTTTTAACCATTCCTTTTTCATCATAAAATAGCTATAGAATTTTTGATGTACGCCATCCCATAATTCTGCACCATTCATGCCCATCACAAAATCAAAATCAAACGGCAAGTCCCAATAAACTTTATTTCGTTTTAGTTCATCCACAGGGCGTCCTGAGGCAATCCCAAAATAAACACCTTTTTCATGAAGCTTGATCAAAGCTTCTTTTGTCCTCTGTGTTAATTCTTTCTTTTCATTGACTAATGTGGCATCAATGTCACAAATCACTAATTTTGTTGTCACTTTAAATCCTCCAATTCATAAGTAAATCCTTCGCCATCAACTTCATGAACACTATTCACAATAATAAAGGCTCTTGGATCTAACTGCATAATTTCATGTTCTAAATTGCTGTAAATTTTTTGTGGAATTACAATCATCAATACTGGTTTAGATTCATTTGTATATCCACCCTTACCTTCTAAAATTGTAACACCACGCTCCATATTGTTTAATACATGGTTTTTAATTTCAAACCATTTATCTGAAATAACCATACAATTGATTGCCGTACTTGAACCAATCAAAATTGTTTTATCAATCGCAAATCCCGATGTAAATACAGAAAGGACTCCAATCAAGGCTGGTTCTACACCATATGTAGACATTCCCAACAATACAGTCAGAGCATCAATGATCATGACTGAATTTCCTGAAGAAATATGGGTATACTTATGAATCAACAAGGCTGGAATATCCATACCTCCAGTACTTGCGTTTACTCTAAAGCATAAACCTAAACCGATTCCCGAAATCAACCCACAATAAATACTTGCCAACATGGGTTGCATGACAAATGTGTCTTTGGGAAATAAAGTTGTCACATATGTTAGTAATGAGACAAAGAATGAATAACTAAATGTTGAAATCAATGATTTCAATGCAAACGCCTTCCCCAAAAAAATTGCGCCAACAATATAGAGTCCGATCATCAATATGTTGATTAGCCATACGGATGGTATAAATGGCAATAAAGGTTTTAATGCCACGGCGACACCAGCTACGCCTCCGGTTAATGTATTATTTGGTAAAACAAAAAAAGCAACTGATATTGCTACCATAAAGTTCCCTAATAAAACAACCAATACATCTTTTACATAATTTGTTTTTTTCATAAAAGTCTCCCCAAACACCATCTATATTTTATCAAAAAAGAAGGCTTTATGAAACAAAAGAAAAAAGCTGGATTGCCCAGCTTATCTTTACAACATCTCTTTTGCGGTTTGCGTAATCAAATCAAATAATTCAATCACTTCTGGTTGTTTTTCATAACCAATCTTATCAAACAACTGATCTACGATTCCTAAAATTTTTTCATGTTGAGCTTTATAAATCTGAATCATTGAATCATTTAATGTAATATAGATTTTACGAGTATCCTGTTCACTACGAATACGCGTAATCAAATCCTTTTTTTCCATGCTTGTAAGCGTACGATTCATCTGCGATTTTTGCATACGCATATAGTTACATAAATCCGTTGCCGTTACATTTTCATCTTGATTTTGATATAAATAACGACAAATCATCGATTCATTATAAGGTAAATCTGAAGTGATTCTCTCATTATTGATGACAGTCGTCATTTGAAGCCATGCTTCTAATACTTGTTCATTCTTTTTCATAACCTTATTCTAGCACAGAAATTGTGTATTTCGCATTATAATTTTGATTCACACAAATCGTTACCTTTTTGTTCTTTAAATCATATACACAAGACCATTGTGTCTTTGAGATTTTTCCCTGCTTATTCTTATGTGCATCCTGCGAACAATCGGATAAAAGCTGCATAGCCTCGGTATTTGACAACACTCCATTTGTGGAGCTTAATTTTTCATCAATAATTTGGTAGCGGTCTTGGCCAAAATTAAATTCTGCATCTGGATTTGTAAGCAAGAAATTCGTAGCACACTGATAATTCTTGTCTGGATATACTACTTTCATTTCATCATCCACATATTCAACAACAACACTCTTTCCGGATGCATCACAAATTTGGAAATGGTAACAACTATTGGCACTTGAATGCATGTCATAAGAAGATAATAATGCTAATGCTTCATCGACATTTTTTGCCTTATCTAACATCATTCGAATGGCTGTTGTCGTTGTGATATCTACCTTTTTGGTATTCTGATTTGTTGGAGTTGTATCAATCAATAATACCCCTACCGCAAGACCTTTTTCATTCATTCCATCGAGTGGTGCATAAGGTGCTGCCAAAGTTACCAATGAATCCTTTAATGTATCTGGTAAATGTTTTTCATTATATCCTACAAATCCTAAATTCACCATTGAAACAGAAGCATACCCATTTTTAGGCTTTGTCTTTACCAATACACTTGGCGAATAATCCATATCAAAGTTGCGTCCAAATAGATATCCTGAATCTTTATTTTGTGCAATAAATGTAGAACAACCTAAATCTGGAATCTTAATACTTAATGGTAACCCCTTCATTACATGATTCACCACAAATTCGACAAGCTCTTTATCATTGTTTGCACCTTTTTCTAAAAACTCATCCAATCCATAATCCGCACTATAATCCATTGTATACATTGGATAAGCATCAATTTTTTTTAATGATTTTAATGAGCTATATTCATTATGAAACAGACAAACAATTCCTATTCCACAAATCAATAATAAACATAATATAGTAATTCCTATTTTCTTTAATAATTTCATACATACTCCTTTAGTTCATTCAGTGAACTATTAAAGTATACAATATTAGTTTACATTGTCAACTATAAAAAATAGAGATGAATCAATCATCTCTACGTCCTAATAATCGTAAAATGTATAAGAAGATATTCAAGAAATCTAAATAAAGCTGTAACGCCATATAAATCGATATCTTTTCATCTTCATACCCATTCAACATATAATTCATTTTTTGTATATCCCAAGCTGTAAGTCCGGTAAATAATAATAGGCCAATCACGCTCCATAAGCGTACATCCATGCTAACTCTAAATAGCATGAAGAAAAATTGACTAAAAATCATCGCAATCAAACCAATCAAACAAATGTTTCCCACTTTACTAAGATCCATTTTAGTCGTCTTTCCAATAATAGCTAAACATGCAAAGTAGATAGCGCTAATGCCAAAGGCTGCTGCAATCTGTCCAGCACTATATACATAAGCCAATGATGTCATATTGATTCCCATTGTAAGTGAATACACAATAAACATCGTCTTCATCTTAGAAGCGGGTGTATTACGTGATAATTGACGTCCCATTGAAATCGTTAACGAAATTTGTACGATGAACAACAATAATGAAATCATTGGAATCTGAATAATAAGCATGAATATGCCAGAAGCATACAACAAGGCCGAAGTGATTGCCGTAATTCCTAGGCCTACCATCATCCAACTGTATACTTTATATAATGAATTTGTACTTACTGAATTTGAATAATTGTTTGTATACATAAATTATTTACCTCCTATTTTTAGAGTATTTTATGTTTTTTATATATACATTACAATATACAACTCGATCAAAATGACTATTATATCCATCAATCTTGCAATAAGAAATCTTGCAGATGTACGATTTTAATTCCCTCATCGTTTCCAACGTCTAAATCATTCAATGTTACAACATACTTAGGATAATTATCTGGGATATCCTTCAAATTCGCAGTTTCACGATCTGAATTTTCAGGTAATTGAACACAGACTTGTACATAGATTTTTTCATCTCTTAAAATACCGACAAAATCGATTTCCTTAGATCCTAATTTTCCAACGTATACATCATAGCCACGTCTTTTTAGTTCTAAATATACAATATTTTCCATTACAGCATCTAACATATTTCGATTATATCCAAACAAGGCATATTTCAATGAAACATCGGCCAAATAATATTTTTCTTGTGTTTTCAAAATGTTTTTACCCTGTAAATCATATCGCCTACAAGGATAAATAATAAAGGCTTGTTCTAACCATCTTAAATAATTATATATACTTTCATTTGAAAGTTGTCGATTCTCACTCTTTAAAAATTTAGAAATTGAATTTGCCGAGAATGTCTTGCCTGTATTTTCTACCACATATTTTACAACACGATCAAACAATTCTTGTTTATGAATGCGATGACGATTTACGATATCTCTAGAAACAACGGTATAATATATACCATTCACAATTTGATATGCCGTATTTGATTCATACTCATTTAATGCGACAACAGGAAAACCGCCAAATCGTATATACTTATTTAGCAACTCTCTTTTTGATAATTGACTCTTAGATTTAAATTTTAAGTACTCACTAAACGACAACGTATATACAGGTATTTGTACATATCTTCCGGTTAGATAAGTTGAGATTTCACTCGACATTAATTTTGAATTTGATCCAGTAACATAAATATCGAAATTTCCTTTTTCTAACAAAGAATTCACCGCTTTTTCCCATCCCGAAATTTCTTGAATCTCATCTAAAATCAAATATGAATATGCATTATCCTTTGTTGCACAAACAAGTTCATCATACATTTGTTTAGCCGTAATATTTTGCGCTATATCCATATCTGTATATCTTTTACTGATAATACATTTCTCTTCAACACCTCGAAAAATCAATTCTTCTTTCAACATCTCAAAGATTGTTGATTTTCCACAACGCCTTATACCAGATAAGATTTTCACTAATGGTTGACCAATGAATGGAGTTATAACTTCTATATAATTTGGTCTATTAATAATCACAACATCACCTTCTTTATTACAAGTATACCAAAAATTGTTATATGTTTTAAATAGTTTTTCATGGTATACCTTAAAAACTATCTCAGTTTATAAACTTTTTTATATTAAAAAGAGAATGTATTTCTACACTCTCTTACTTAATATCCAATTCAATAGGCTCATCCATCGTATCACTGACGTATTTGCCATTCTTTTTTCTTTGTTTCACGCACTCTGTCAACAAATATTCAATTTGTCCATTGACACTGCGAAAATCATCTTCTGCCCATGAAGCAATTTGATCATACAATTTTTTTGAAAGACGCAAAGGAATCTGTTTCTTTTCCATTAATACAAGCTACCAGAATTGACAACTGGCTGCGCATCATGGTTTGCACAAAGTACGACTAACAAGTTAGAAACCATAGCCGCTTTCCTTTCTTCATCCAATTCTACAACCCCATTTTCATTCAACCGATCCAATGCCATTTCAACCATACCAACAGCTCCATCCACAATCATCTTCCGTGCATCAATGATAGCACTTGCCTGTTGTCTTTGTAACATTACCGCTGCAATTTCTGGTGCATAAGCCAAGTATGTGATTCTGGCCTCAATGATTTCAATACCTGCATCTTTTACTTTACTTTGAATTTCATCACGAATTCTAGAGGCAACCACTTCACTAGAACCTCTAAGACTTCCTTCATCGGCAATACCATCTCCTGTTGTATCTACATTTTCAGCTACATCATAAGGATAAATACGCACAATATTTCTTAATGCACTATCACATTGTAAAGAAAGATATTCCTTATAGTTATCTACATTAAATACAGCTTTTGCGGTATCTGTCACACGCCACATAACGGCAATTCCAATCTCAACAGGATTTCCTAAACAATCATTGATCTTTTGGCGGTTGTTGTTTAAAGTCATGATTTTCAAAGATACTTTTTTAGAATCCATTTCTACCGTTCCATTATTTTGAGCTTGGAAAATACTTTTCTTCGTACCATCATCCACATCGCCACTCTGATTTAATTTTGTCTTTGCGGCAGGATTCACAGCCTGACAAAAAGGATTAACATAGTAGAATCCAGCATCCTTTAAAGTACCTACATATTTACCAAACAAAGTTAAGACTAAAGCTTCTTGTGGCTTTAATACTTTTAAACCAAGAAATGGAATCCAACCAATACATAGCCATACAACACCAATAATAAAGAATGGCCAAACTAATGCTGCACCAAGTATTGTCACCAACAAGGCTACAAGATATAAAACGATCCACAATATCATCATGGCCATGCCATTCTTTTTGTTGCTTAAAACTTTTTCTGTCACGATAAGCACCTCCTGATACCTATATGATATCATTTTGATATCTGTTGTCAATGATAAAAAAGATGGGAATGACCCACCTTTAAAAATTATAGACTTTTATGTAAAGTTTCAAGAACTGTCTTAAGATCATTTACACCCATTTGACCTGGAGCACTCGCCTTTTTAGCTGCACCAAAAGTTAAACAAGAACCAAACACTTCACCAGCTAAACGAGAAATTACACCAGTTGCTGCCATAGACATTGTGATGATTGGACGATCGGCATGTTCTTCTACCATTTCATTTGTAGCCGATAATAATGTCAATACATCCTTTTTAGATTGAGGCATAACTGCAATCTTAGGAATGTCTGCACCCTTTTCTTGCATAGCACACAAACGAGAAATGATTTCTTCTTTAGATGGTGTTTTAAAGAAGTCATGGTTCGACATGATTACTTTTACTCCATTTTCATGCGCTGTCGTTACAATCGTTTCAACTTCTGAATCCCCAGTATATAATTCAACATCCACTGCATCTACATATCCACTTTTGGCAACTGCACAATTTAATTCTACGTAGTATTCAGTAGATACTTCTAATTCTCCACCTTCTTTTTTAGAACGGAAAGTAGCTAATACTGGAGTTTCTTTAAATACTTCACGCAATTCTTTTGCCATTTCAACTACTTCATTTGTGTCTTCAACACCATCAAACCAATCCATACGCCATTCAATAATATCAGCTGGTGTATCAATAATAATTTTAGCTTGTTCTAAAACATCTTCTTTACTCTTTCCACAAATAGGAACACAAATCTTTGGTACACCTGCACCAAATTCAACATTTTTCATTGTTACCGTATTCATTTTTTATTCTCCTTTATTCATATTTTTTGTATATGCATCAAACAACGCATCACCGACTTGTTGTCTGATATCTTCATAAATTGAACTTGAACGTTTTCTCATTTCATTTAAAACTTCTTGTGATAAATCGATTTCTTGTGTACCACTCTCTTTAATGATATTTAAACGATTCGATACACGTTTATCACATTGTTCACGCGAATAATCACGTGCATTTTGGGCTGCTTGATCTACAATCTTTTTGTCCTTATCTGACAAATGATTATAAAAATCTTCATTAACGATCATAGAAAGTAAATGTGGTAAATGATTGGTCTTCACAACATAATCCTGTTGCTCATAGATTTTTCCAGATACAATGACTTCATATGGATTTTCTTGCGCATCAATCGTTCCTTGCTGCAAACCAATGTACACTTCACTAAAGGCCATTGGCGTAGGATTCGCTCCAATTTCCTGCCAGAAGGCTAAGTGATACTTGTTTTCCATTGTACGAATCTTTTGCCCTTTAAAATCTTCTATAGACTCAATCTTTTTATTTGTCGTCATGACACGGAAGTTTTGATCACTCATCGCAAGCAATCTTACACTATGTTCAGAATATACTTTATTGATTAATTTCATAAACTCTTCATCATCTAAAGTACTTCTTAAATCTTCAATATTCGTATAAGCCATAGGTAAATCGAAAATCGCTAATTTTGCGATAAAGTTAGCTTGAGGAGCCGTATTTTGTACTACAAATGGGATATCTCCATTTATACAGCTTTCTACAAGCTCTCTATCCCCACCAACAGTGCCGTTGTGATAAGCTTTGATTTGAATTTGTCCATTCGATAATCGCTCTACTTCTTCAACAAACTTATTTGTGAAAATACCCGTTACTGTATCGGCTGGTGAATCATTGGCAATGATCCAAGGAAAAGATTGACTTGCCTTTGCAGGATCATCTTCTTTAGCAACACAAGCCGTTAATGAAAAGGCAGTTATCATAGAAATTAAAATTGATACTATTTTTTTCATACGTACCTCCTATGCGACTAATGCCAGTGAAATTTGTGGAATAAATGTAATCAATAACAAAGCGATAAAGAAGAAACCAATCAATGGCAATGCTTTTTTCGCAATATTCATTACTGGAATATCCACTAGAGAACTAGCTACAAATAAATTGATTCCAATTGGTGGTGTCACAAAGCCAATGGCTAAGTTCACAACCATAATGATTCCAAAGTGTACCGAATCTACACCAACACTTTGAGCAATTGGAAGTAGGATTGGTGTCAAAATCAAGATAGCGGGGCTTGTATCCATTACCATACCTACAATCAACAACAAGATATTGATTACAATCAATACAGCTACTTTTCCATGAATTGTATTCAAAATAAAGTTTGCCGCTGTATCCGGAATTTGAAGTAGTGTAATAATTCTTGAAAATGCAACGGCCGAGGCAAGAATAAATAAGATTGGTGCAAATGTTTTGATAGATTCTACAAATACATCATATAAATCTTTTACATGCAAAGATTTATAGATAAATAACGAAAGAAATAAAGCATAGAAAACTGAGATAACGGCCGCTTCTGTCGGACTTGCCACGCCTGAATAGATACATCCTAAAATGATGACAGGTGTAAGTAGTGCCCAAAAGCTATCAAAGAACACTTTCTTAAATCCTTTATCATGAAGAGCATTTACTTCTGCATTGATTTTATCTTTATCTTCTCCATGCTTTTTACAATAGTAGAAGGCATAAATCATTAATAATGCAGCAATCAATAAGCCTGGAACAATACCGGCCATAAACATTCTTCCTACACTCGTACCACTTGCCATACCATATAAGATAAATGGAATACTTGGTGGAATGATGACGCCAAGGCCTCCTGCAACCGCAACAATAGCTGTGACAAACGTCTTATCATAACCAAGTTTTACAAGCAAAGGAATCGTCATACTACCCACAGCTGCAACTGTTGCAGGAGCACTTCCTGAAATAGCACCATAGAATAGACATGTGATAATCGCAGCACATGGCATTCCGGAAGTTCTTTTTCCAATAAAGAAAGAAAACACATCAAATAATTTTTTACTTACGCCACCTTTTGCCATCAAGATACCAGAAAGCACAAACATAGGAACGGCTAATAGCGGAAAGGAATCAATTCCTCCAAACATAGCACGAATAATGTATTCTGGTGAAATAGTAAAGTTAGGATCTAATATAGATGGGGCCAAAGAAACAATACTAAGAGTAGATGATATAGGAACGGACAATAATAAAAGCACAACAAATAATATAAATACGGCAACAGCTAACATTATCTTCCCTCCCTTGGATCTTGATCAATAATTTTCTCATTATTCAACATACGTTTCACATTCTCTACTTCACATATAATTTGTTGAAAAGAACGTATTGTGGCCAAAACAAATCCAACAAATGGCGCACATTGAACGTATGGCATTGGAAGTTGTAAAGCAGGGCTTGTCTGTTTTGAGGCAATTGATAACATCAAAAATTTGTATCCATGAATACTCAAATAAAAGAAGAGTACAAATAACAATATATTTAACAATAATTGTGCAAATACATAAGCTTTTTTAGGAAACATATTGATAACTTGATCAACCTTAATGGAAATCCATCGTTTAATGCAGTAGCTAATACTGATAAAACAAGACCAGATAAACATGTATCTTGTGAGTTCTTCAGACCAGCTTAAAGAAAAATTCAGTACATAGCGACAGAACACCTGAATTCCCATAATGCATGCCATTGCCACAAGCAATACAATAAGTAGAATTTCCTCTAACTTGTCGTCGAGCAATTTTATAACTTTCAATCTATCACATCCTTTTTTTCATTATTTTAGCAAAAACACGGTACTTTTGTACCGCATTTTATTCATAATTAATCTTGCGCAACTAAATTTTTGTATCGTAAATTTACGTATAATCCAAGTAATACACCAACTGCGGTTAATACAATATTCATTGTCATAACGCCACTTGGTGTCATGTTACCTGCAGCTGTTAAGATTGTATAGTTACATAGACTTGAAGCAATCATAACCAATGCAGTTACTGTACCTTTAATTTTAGGTAAGATCATATTACATACGGATGTAGCCATTTGTAGTAATCCACCGGCACCAGCCCATCCAATTACGAATGCACCGATTGTACACATTGTCTGACTTGGAGCAACCAATACAATGATCAACATAGCTAAACAAATAGCTGGATACGCCAAGATGAAACGAACATCTTTAATTTTACGAGTTAAGAATGAAGTCACGACTAAAGCAATCATAGTTCCCATTGAATAGTATGTCTGCATAGCGCTAGGATCAGCCCATCCTGCAACATCTTTCGCAAAGTTTTGTGCACAGTTTAACCATAATTGGAATGTTCCTGTACAAGTAAATCCGATTAAAATCATTGCGATAGATTCAATTGAGAAGTGTGTTTCTTTCATGCTGGCAATTAAGCCTTGTTTCTTTTCTCCATTTGCTGAATCTGTATCTGGCATCGGGCAGAATAGAATCAACGCTGCAAGTACTAGATAAGCAATTCCACAAACCCAGAATAAGTGATTATAAGAAGTAGCTCCAGTCGCTGTTGTGCTTACAGCCATACCTAAGAAGAATGGCAAGAACATTTGGCTAACTGAAATGAAGAATTTGATTCCCATTGTTGCAACACCAGGTGCATCGCTAATTGCCTCTGCAACGGCAGGATAGATTCCTGTATCCAAGAATGAGTTTGCGATACCACCAACGATGGCACATACATAGGCAATTGTATATCCTCCGTTTGCTCCTGCATTAAATGCGAAGACTAAACCAATCATATATACAGCATAACTTAATCCACCAATAAACATAGAAATTTTACGTCCCAATTTATCCGATAATGGACCCGCAAAAGGAAGAGCGACTAAACGTCCAAGTCCTAATGCAGCCGAAATTTTTGTGATTGACATTGGGTCACATCCCCAGCTTGTCGCAAGTGATTCTTTAATCACAGCTTGTCCAAGTACTGAACATCCAACACCATGAATAAAGTAGTTCAAGTACATAATAAGGACGGAAGGTAAATATTTTTTATCTTTCATATTCTCTTTTCTCCTATACTCTCTAATTAAAAATCAAATCCCATTACTTTTTTAATGTGATCGACTGGCATTTCTTTTCCAGTCCATAGTTCGAATGCTGCAGCACCTTGGTAAAGCATCATTGGGAAACCATTTAATGTTTTACATCCAACACTTTCAGCCATTTCCAACAATTTAGTTTTTGCAGGTGCATACACTGTATCTGTTACAATCAAGTCTTCACGTAAGAATGAAGTATCTGGTAACCAAGTTTGTCCTTCTAAAGGTTTCATGCCCATACCAGTCGCATTTGTTAAGATGTAACTTGATTCAATTTCTTTACGCAATGCTTCTTTGTCATCTAAATCAAATAATTTAGCTTTACAGTTTGTGTTTTTGTTGATTTTTTCAACAGTTTCTTCAGCATTTGCCCAGAATTTATCTTTACGGTTGAAGATTGAAATTTCAGCAACACCATCTAATGCAGCTTGAATTTCAATAGCTGTTGCAGCTCCACCAGCTCCAGCAATAGTCATTTTCTTACCAATCGCATCGATTCCCGCATCTTTTAAACCTTTCATGTATCCAACACCATCTGTAATAGTTCCTGTTAATACACCATTGTCATTTACTACTGTATTTACAGCTCCACACATTTCAGCAGCTGGAGTCAATTTATCTAAGTATTTTCCGATAACAGTTTTGTTAGGCATTGATACGTTCCATCCACGAACTTTCATAGCTCTAAAACCTTTAACTGTATCTTCCAAAGTATCATTATCTACTTCGAATGCAAGATAAGCATAATCTAAACCTAATTTTGCGAACGCTTCATTGTGCATCTTTGGTGATGATGAATGGCGAATAGGGTATGCGATCAACCCAATTAATTCTGTGTGTCCTGTAATTCTTTCACTCATGTTCTTTTCCTCCTAAAGTGATTTTATTCTAAGTATCCCTTTGTTTTTAATGTGTTTAAAATGTTACGTCCTTCTGCAGTACCATCAATGATACGACGAGCACGAACGCTATCACCAATATTAACGATTTCTACGTTTTTGTCTTCAAAACTTTCTGTTAAGTCTTTCATCAATGGTGAATAGCTACGCATTCCTAAACAAACGAATCCATAATCAAAGTCTAATTGTTCGTTTTGATCATTACGTTTTACAATAAAGTGATCTGGATGAACTTCTTGCAGTGCTGTTGATGTTAAGATATTTACATGATTCTTTTCTAATAATGCATATGTACCTACTTTAGTAACGATATCTAAATCTTTACCTACAACTGGAAGCATTTCTACGATAGAAACATCAGCCTTACGATTTGAGAAGAATTCAACTACATCAAGACCTACGGCTCCCCCACCGACAACAACAACTTTTTTTCCTTCCATATCCATTGGATAGTTATCGATATTGTTGATCATGCCTAAGATTCCTTTTACGCCGCTTTGTGGACGATCAATATTTTCGCGCAATCCAGTAATTGGAGGTAATAAAGGAGTTGATCCTGTTGCGTTGACAATTACGTCTGGTTTTAAAGCTTCTACCAATGGAATTGTAGCTTCTGTATTTGTGAATGTGATTAAGTTTTTCAATTTACTAGCACGACGAATCAAGTAGTCTGGAAAATCTCTTAAACGTTTCTTTTCTGGAATTTTAGAAATTTCAACACTCAATCCACCTAAATGATCTTCTTTTTCAATTAAGAATGTCATACACCCTACTTCTGCAGCTGTACATGCGGCTTCAAGACCTGCAGTACCTCCACCAATAACGACAACATTACATGGTTTCTTTACTTTTTGGTTCTTATAAGCTTCCCCTTCATTTACACTAGGGTTGATTGTACAACGGATTGGACGATTTAATCCAATACGGTGACCACTACATCCGATGTTACAAGAAATACATTTACGAACTTCATCTAAACGTCCTTCTTTCACTTTTAATGGCCATTGAGGATCCGCTACAAATTGACGTCCTAAACCGATGAAGTCTGCTTGTTCAGATTCAATAATTTTATTTGCGACTTTTGGATCACGAATATTACCTACTGTAATAACTGGTTTATTGAATTTTTCCTTAACCGCAGTCGCCAAATAAGTTCTCCAACCATCTTTTAAGTAGTTGGCATCAATTTGGTATTGAATTGAATCTACAAGTCCACAAGAAACATCGATAATATCAGCTTCTTCTTGGAAGTATTCTAATAAATGTAAAGTATCTTCCAATGTATTTCCACCTGGTAAGAATTCATCTGCACTAATACGAATCAAGATTGGGAAGAATGGTCCAACTGCTTCACGTACAGCTTTTAAAATCAACGATGCAAAACGCGCACGGTTTTCACAGCTTCCACCAAATTCATCTGTTCTATTATTCGTTAATGGTGATAAGAACTGACTAATTAAATAAGAGTGTCCACAGTGGATTTCAACAGCATCAAATCCAGCAATCTGAGCACGCTTAGCCGCTTTGGCATAGCTTTCAACGATTGAATAAATTTCATCTTTTGTCAAAGGACGAGGAATTGCTCCACCTTTTTTATTTGGTAAATCACTAGCAGATACTGGCTGCATGTTGATTCTTTCAGCAACAGCACTTGCACCTGCATGGTTTAACTGAACGGCAATCTTAGTATCGTGTTTGTGGATTGTTTCCGTTAATTTGAACATTCTAGGAATGTAGCTATCTAAATCTAAACGTAACTGAGTTGTTCCATTTGATCCTGCCGGATAATCAACACATGCGTTTTCAACGATGATTAAACCAGCTCCACCTTGTGCTCTTTGTTCATAATAATCAATGTGCAAAAAACTCATTTCCCCTGTGTTTTCTGCGAAGTTTGTCCCCATTGGAGTCATAACAATACGGTTTGGAATTGTACATCTTCTGACTTCTAATGGTTGAAATAATGAATTAAACTTTCCCATTTTTCCCTCCTAAATGTTAACTAATTCACAAGACATCTTTATTATAATTTTTTAAACTTATTGAAACAATTACGTTTTATCTATTTATTTATAGATTTTTTCTATACATTCATTTATACTAAATCTAGGAGGATACCATGAATCTTAACCATTTATATTACTTTAAAATGCTTGCTGAAACTGAACACTATACACAAGCTGCCAACATGTTAGATATTACTCAGCCTTCCCTTTCCCATGCCATTTCGCAATTAGAGAACGAATTAAATTGTTACTTATTTGAAAAACAAGGAAGAAACATTCGTCTAACAAAATATGGTAAAATTTTCTATGAATATGTCACAAAAGGCTTGAGTGAAATTGAACTTGGACAAAAAAAGATTGATGCCATCACTTCCCCTAATCAAGGATGGATCAACCTAGCTTTTATTTATACACTTGGATATCGTTATGTTCCACATTTAATTCAACATTTCCACTTTGATAAAAACAATAGTAAGATTAAATTCACTTTAAAACAAGGAAGCACAAGCGCCTTATTGGATGGTCTTGAAGAAGAAAAGTACGATTTAGTTCTTTGTTCCTATCAAGAAAATCGAAATAATATCAATTTTGTTCCCATCACAACGGAAGAATTAGTTGTCGTAGTATCAAAATTAAATCCATTGGCTTTAAAGAATGAAATTGATTTGCAGGAACTTCAAAATGAATATTTTATTTATTATAGTAAGCACAGTGGATTAAGACCATTGATTGATGATTTATTTCATTCCAACAATATCGATCCAAACATTCTGTTTGAAGTCGAAGAAGACAGCGCCATCCTTGGTTTAGTTGATATTAACTATGGTGTAGCAGTTGTACCAAACATTCCCATGATTGATCATTTCCATTTAAAGAAGTTAAAAATCAAGAATCCACAAAAGAAACGTATTATTTATATGGCTACAGTAAAAAATAGATATGCACCTCCTGCTGTGCATTCATTTTGTAACTTCATTGTTCAAAACTCCAATATAGATTAAAGAAGAGATCACAAATCGATCTCTTCTTTTAGTCTAATAATAAATTTTCATATTAAATACATTTTTTTAGAAAGTAACACCCGCTAAAGCCAATGTACTAAAGTATACAAGGTCAAATTATTGAAATAATATGTATTAATCCTTTGTAAAATAACATCGATATAGTAATTCAATCATTGTTTTATATGAAATTTCTTTTATCCCTATTGTCTTTAAATCTACATTATCATTTTCAACCAATCCCAAAAATTGCTTCATGTCTTCTAGAATTTCTGCACTAACCATTTGTCTAGTATCTAATGCAATCACTTGAGCTAATCGAAAAACATCATTTTTATGTTTCTTTATATTTTTACTATCGACATGTTCCCCATTTTTCTTTCGCATAGACAGATCAAGATAAGCTTTCATCTTAAATGGTATCAAGCATGTTGGTCTAAGCACCGGAATTCCATCTACAATTATTTGTCCAGTTTTCAACAATTCATAATACTCTTCATTTAAAAGAATTGCTGATAAACTTGATACTTCTTCATCTATTGGAAGTGGAGTTAGATATGCATCATCCTCTAAAATTATATAGTCTGGATTTCTTGAAAAGATTTCGATCATAAATGGATATTCATTACTTTTCGGTGATGTGAAACAATAAAATTGAGCATTTTGAGTACTCTTATTTATATGTGAATACTCGGCTTCTTTAATATATTTCCAAAACGCTTTGCCAAATTCATATGTAATGGATTCAACAATTAAAGCAATATCCAAATCTTTAGTTGCACGAAAAGGAAGTTCTTCACTTTCCGCACATGAATAAATAATAAAAAAAACACGATAATTAAAGGCTTATTTGAAGTATAAATAAGTTTGAATTGTTTGTTTTTACGCCTGATTTGCGCCTAGAATTTTAAAAAGTAGAATATTGACTTGTAAAATGGTATGCAAAATTGTATGCCATTTTTTTAAAATTAACAGGTTATAATGAGTGTATAGAAAAAAGGTGAAAAAATGGAAAAAAAACTAGATACTAATATGTATGTTTATTTTGGTTCTGAGCATTATGATAGAGAACTATTTAAAAATGATAAAAATTTAAATATACCAAAGTTTAGCTTGATTGGATTTTCTTTAAAGTCTAAAAATGGATGGAGAAAATGGCGTGATGATAATGACATGAATAGTGTAAGTAAATATGATTATTTTTGCTTTAGAATAAATAACAATAACTTGGCATTGGAAAACATAGATGATATAAAATAACTTCCTCATTACACAAATAAGGGGAGATATAGTATAGATTATGAAGCACTTTTAAAAATGGATTATCCGATTTATGCGTTGCATATGAAAAGCAAGGTAGCTAAATATTTGTTGGGAATTGAATATGATTGTGCCTTGGTATTAAGTGATGTTTGCTTAATAGAAAACTATAGTGCTAAAGGTACAGATAATCCTATTATTTTTAACAATATATGTCCATTGAAGTATAATAAGCGATTAGTTGGAGAAAAAGAAATTCTATACTTTGAATGCAAATTTAATGATAGGAAGTATATATATTGTGAACAAGCTGACGAATATTATAGCTTTAAATATTTGATAGTTTGTTTATTAAGTGGAGTGATTGTGGAAACTTTAGGATATTATGAAAAAGAATTATTCACTATTTGTGAGGAGATTATGATAGAAAGTGCTAAAGAAATTTAACAAGATGACTATCATATTGAATTTTAAGTACTTTTATGATATTTTAAATTTTAGGTGGGTGATTAAGTATATGTATAAATATCGATATTGTATAACAACTGCAAAAAAAATTGACAATTTAGTTACTTATTCAAAAGAGATTGAAAAATGTATTGATGTATTTAATGAAGCTTCTAGACATGCAAGAAATTATAAAAATATAATTACTCCAGTAAAATTTGATAATTCTAGTGTCGAATTTATCTTAGAATCAGAAAACGATTTAGGAGATAATCCTTCTTTACGCCCTCTTTTGTTATTATCAAAATTATTACTAGATATAGAGGGGTTAAATGAATACTATATAAATAAGAGATTTTTAAAAATTTTGGTATCTAAAAGAATATCTATTGATAATCTAGAAGTTAAACTAAGCGATAAAGATGTTTTTAAATGTTTAGTTGATGTATATATGAATAACGAAAAGTTAACACCCTATATGAATAAACTGAATAAAGATATAAAGCAAGATATATATAAATTAGTAGAAGAATATCTAGAAAAAAAAGAATAGAATAAAAGAAATCACTTTATATAAAAGTGATTTTTTTTATGTATTATATCACTGAGTTAACTAACGTACATTAATAGCAACATAATAGATGTATCAAAATACTTGCGTACAATACATATATATGATATCATGATGAAGAGGTGATAAATATGAATAAAGAATACTTGGATTTAATTTATGAAAATGAAGGTGAAGAAGAAGTTAAAAATGCAATACTTTTTGAGGATGAATGGATTGACATTAATGAAGAAGCATGGGAATTGTAAGTTAAAAGAAGGATGAAGTTATGTATAAAAATAAAGACTCTACAAACTACAAAAGATATAAAAGAACAAAGGAAAGATAATGAATATTGTTAAACAAGATAATGTAATAAGAGAAATTAAATCTTTGCCCAGAGTTGAAAAGGAACTGCTTGAATATGAGTTCATAGATAGGAACCCAAGCAGAGTATATGTTTTAGATACTGATGAGGAATATTTCTTAAGTTCGTTACTGTCAGTTCTTGATAATAACGAATTAAACGATACTAAAAAGATACGAATGATTAGAGAGAATATATTGGCAATTCAAAGTTCATTCGCTTTAGAATTATACATTCCGTTTAATGCAATTAAAATTTATACAGAATACTATGTAACGAATTATAAAGATCAGGAGAAAAAATGATGATAGATTATAAAGAGAATTTAATTAATGAAAATAGCGAGTTAAATCAGTATGACCCAATTACAAAGTTGATGAAATATAGAATGTTATCTAATGAAGAAATGATAGATAGAGATAGATGTGAATGTGCATATAGAGCATATAAAAAGTTAAATTGGTTAAATGATAATAACAAAGATTTAGAACCTGATACATTTTTTAGCTCTCCGTATTACTATATTAAAGAAATGTGTAGAAAGTATGATATAGAAAATAATAATAATTATTATGTTAGTGATTTCAAAAGATTTGTAATATCAGAAAAGGATGAGGACTATTTAAATATGGACAATAATCGTGCTCAATACCTTAGAAAAGAATGGTTTTGTTTAAAATCAACAAAAGAGCATTATCAAAAGATATTTACTAACGAAGATGTATTATTTTATGTAGAGAGTGCTCATAAAATTGGTGCGTTTCATATTATACCTAAAAGATTTGGGTATTTGCCAAAATGTAAATGGCTTTTAGATGATGGTATAAGAGCTTTGATGGTGATTGAAGATAATTGGATAAGCATCAAAAGGAGTTATGGAAATATATCATTTGAAGAGTATAAAAGAAAGTTTATGTTAGAAGATGTTTATTATAATAGAAAATTGAGAAAAGAACTAATGATTGATTTTAATATGACATGGGAAGAACTGTTTGAAACATTGAAGAAATTAGCGATAGTGATTAATAATAGAACTGAATCGATTATTCGAAGATTAGAAGAAATGTAAGATGAGGTATTCTTACTATGAAAATATTTGTTGATGATAAAAGAGATTTTAGTGAAGTTCAATTATGTGGATATAATTGTGTTAGGACATATAAGCAATGTATAACGTTATTATCAGTGTTTAAAGATATTGATGCAATTAATTTGGATTATGACTTAGGGGGTGAAGAAACAGGATTAGACATTTTAATTTATATGAAGCAAAATAATATAAAGGTTCGAGAAATATATATACATAGTACTCATCTTGAAGGAGTTAAAGAAATGGAAAAATTTATAAAATATAATTTTAAAGATGTTGATTATTTATATTGTCCTTATAGTGAATAACGGTTGGTAAAAAGGATGTGATTAACAATGATTTATGTAATGAGCGATATTCATGGTATGTATGATAAATATATTGAAATGATGGATTTAATTGATTTAAAAGAGACAGACACATTATATATCTTAGGAGATATAATAGACAGAGGAGTAAACTCTATGAAAATTTTACAAGATATGATGAAAAGGTCTAATGTGTTTGGTATTTTTGGTAATCATGAATTAATGATGGCAGATTGTTTTAATATTATTACGCAAGAAATTACAAATGAGTTCTTAGACAGTTTTGATGAAGAAAAACTAATGAAATTATCTGATTGGATGAATAATGGAGCATTCCAAACAATCCAAGAATTTAAAAAATTAAGTAAAGAAGAACAAAAAGACATTATTGAATATTTAATGGAGTTTACAGCTTATGAAGAAGTTGAAGTGAAAGGAAGATATTATCTTTTAGTTCATGCAGGATTAGGTGATTTTAGTGAGGAAAAATCACTAGATGAATATGATGTAAATGATTTTGTTTGGAAACGTCCTGATTGGGATATTCCATACTTCACAGACCCTAATAAATTTGTAGTTGTAGGTCACACTCCAACATTAGGTATTAATGGAAAACCTGAAATATTTTATAAAAATAATTTCATAGCAATTGATTGTGGTGCTTGTTTTGAAAATGGTACGTTAGCATGTTTGTGCTTAGATACTATGGAAGAATTTTATGTTTAAGTAAACTTTTTCTATTAATCTACAATCGTGTGGTTGACAAAATGAAACTAGTGTACCCGTTTTATTAATCTGTTATAATTAAAAAGCCAAAGAAAGTTAATGTCTAAGCAGTCATTTGGAACTTTGTTTGGCGACATCCTCACCGAATGGCTGCTTAGATGAGTATTCCGCTATCTGAAGTCCATGCAATACGCTACAGAAGTCCACATAATCCGTTAAAGAAGTCCATCTTTTTTTGAATCTTAATACGTAATACAAGTCCACTAAAAAACACGGTCAAATTAAATCAACCGTGTTTTTTGGTTATTTCTTATCTTTTAATTTAGAGTATGTTTCTCTTAATGATTTTCCATGTAATGTAATCAAATAAGATGAATTTATTATCCTATCTAATATCGCATCCGCTATAGGTCCTCCATTTAATAATTGATGCCAACCATCAAATGAATATTGACTACAGAATATTGTTGATTTCTTATTACACCTTATTTCCATCAATTCAAGTAGATCACTTCTTTCTGATTCACTTGTCGATTTTAATAAGAATTCATCTAGTATCATTAAATCATACTTTCCTAGTTTTTTTAGATATTCATTATATTTTCCTTGAATCCTCATTTCTTCAAATTTTGAGAATAGTTCTGGTAATCGAATATATAAAACTGTTTTTCTATCTCTACAGGCATGGATCCCCAAAGCGTTTGATAACCATGTTTTACCACAGCCGGATGCTCCTACAAAAATTACATTCAAACCGTTGTTTATATAATTGTTTGTAGACAATTCCTCCATTTGCGAGCGATCGAGTTTTCTGTCTGGATTATAATTAATTGATTCCATACTTGCTGTAGAATCATAAAAATGTGCATTCTTGATAAATCTTTCTATTGTATGATTTACTCGACTATCATATTCCATATCAATTAATTCGCTGAACCGTTCATCGAATGATAATTGACTGTATTCTGGGTTTGCACTTTGTAATTCATATTGTTCTGCAATAACTGGTAATCTCATTTTCTTCAATTTTTCTATCAATTCACTCTTATCCATTGTTCTTGCCTCCGTAATAGTCTTTTCCTCGCACAAAGGCATGCATATCACATTCACTTTGTACATTATCATTTTTATCTTTCAAATCTTGATTTGACTGTAATATCATCTTAATATTTTTATAGCCAGGCTGACTGATGTGATCCAACGCCAATTGACACGCATTTTCCAGTCTGGTTTTTCCATATTTATCTGATAGTTTCAACAATGACATACAACCTTTATAAGCTTGTTCTTCAACTTTATAACGATCAAATAGTTTGGAAACTAAAATCGAAGTATTGTCTCCAATAGAGGCAGACCACTTCATAAAACGGTCTTTGTTCCATAGAAATTTTTGGTGATTATCCGGCATATGACTTTCATTTGTTGAGTATTGATTGATACGACCATATAATCGATCATGGGTACAAATTTGATTCATTTTATAATATACAGTTACAGTTCTTTTTGTGACTTTTACATCTACATAATTTCCAACGTATTCATATGGCACAGAATAATTCATTTTTTCTATCGAAATATGATAATTTAATTGAACTTTAGCTCGTTTCCATACACTCAACTCAAATGGCTGTTCAGGCAGAGCTTTCATAAACGGAAGTTCTTCGTCTAAATATACGCTTTTTCTGGAACCTTCCTTTTTCTGAAAAGGTCTGTTATTGAAATTGTCCAATTCTTTGATAATTGCTTTGTTTAGGTCCTCAAACGAAAAGAATTTCCTGTTTCTAAGTTTACCGACAATGGCTACTGTACAATCTCCAACCGCGCCTTCAACAGCTGCCTTATCTTTAGGCTTACGCACTCTTGTTGGAATAATAGTTGTATCATAATAGTCTGCCATTTCCTGATATGATTTGTTTAATATTGGATCCTCATATTTCTTGTTTTGGATAATTCCTACTTTTAGATTGTCTGGGATCAGAAGTCTTGTAACTCCGCCAAAATAACGGTAAGCCTGGATATGGCAATCGACCCAATCATTGATTTTCATGCTTGGACATGCTTGAACATAACTGTACATACTAAATGGTAATGTTGCCTCGAATAAATATGCAGGGATTGCTTCTCCTGTGTAACGATCATACACATACATACGGGTGCCATTCCAATCAACCATCATTTTATCACCCGGTTTATGATTGATATGCATCGTAAGATTATGCTTTTTAACGTAATCACGATATCGTTCGCAAAAGTAGCTATACTGGTAAAAAGGACTCTTGATTGACTGACAATCATCAACATATTCTTCCCATAGCAGTTTGATTGTGGTTCCTGGCTTTAACAGTTCCTTATGGATGTAATCAAAATCAGGTTGCTTAATGGATAAATTGATTTTCGTCCCCTGTTCAAATAATAAATTTTGGACATCTGATTCACTGAGATCTTTAACAGATGACCAACACACTTTCTTGTCATCAGCTACATTAAAAATTTTTCTTATTGTATCCCTTGAAATTTTAAGAGATACAGAAATCTGTCGCTGACTATAGTTTTGTGATCTCATTTCCAAAACTTTTTTAACATCTCGCATAAAAAAACACCTCCTAATCGCAAGACTAGATAAGTATACTTACTTACCTGTTTTTATCTTACAACAGGAGGATGATAGTTTATATCTACAATATAGGTGTGGACTTATACAACGGATTCAATGGACTTCGTCACCGTATCAACTGGACTTATTTTACCGTATTGGATGGGCTTGCCCATCCGTTATATTCAGAAAAACACTTGTTTTAGTGACTTATATAGATAAGGAATATAACCATAATGTGAGAATATGCTTTAAATAAGGTATAAAAAAAGCACCTGGCAAATGCTAGGTGCAATCTTTTGATTATGTCAAGATAAAATTCACCAAAATGGATCGTTTAATTTTCACCAATTTGGATCGCATTATTTAGTTTTCAAACGAATCCATTACGTCTTTTATTCTGTATGATGGACCTACTATACTGACTATATGCGAATGATGCAGTAGTCGATCAAGTATCGCATTTGCTATTACAGAATCTCTAAATATAGTTGACCATTTAGACAGATTTTTATTTGTTGTGATTATAGTTAATCGTTGTTCATATCGCCTTGATATTAACTGGAAAAACAGATTCGCATCTTCTTTGTCTAAACTGATATATCCAATCTCATCTATTATCAGCAGTTTCTGGCGTGTAAAAGACTTAAGTCTTTGAACCAGTCTGTTCTCAGATTCAGCACGTTTCAATCGAAGCAACAAAAGCCTGATAATTATTTTTATCATTTTTATTCAAAATCATGTTGAAGTCGTTGGTAATTATCAGTATCATAATAATGTTTAAGAGGACGGATAGAAATCGCAAACTTTGGTCGGTTTAGAGGATTTCTATCTTTTTTTATTTACGTCCAATCCCTTCTAAAAATACTGTAACAAAAAAGATAGAGATATTCACTCTAAAAGTGTTTAAAGGTTGATTTGTCCCTATCTAGTTTTATAAATTCTATATTCCGTTTATGCTTATTTTATTGATTTTAAATCATCAATATAAAGACTAACTTCACCACAATAAGGACATACTGCCGCTTTTATTTTTCCTAGATCTTTACTAAAAGTTCCTTGTCCTTTTGAAAGAATAACTGGTGCAACTCCTGCTAAAGCAGCTGAAATTTTTAGCCCATATTCTTCTTTCATTTCACAATTACAACGAATACATTTTCTCATATACTATATATCCTCCATTATTTCATTAATTTTATTATACAGAACAATCATGTTCCTAGTTGAATTACAGAACACAACACACAAATTATAATATTTTTTAAATATCATCTTAGAAAGAACCATATACCTAATAAAATTTGTACCATCCCGATAAAGAAATAGTATTTATCAGTTCTTGACTTTAAAAAGATTGTAATTAACCCTATAAATATCCATACTACTCCCATTAATACATCATCTAAAAGAACTGGCCCTGTAATTTCCATAACAAAAACAACAATTAGTACTAATGAAACGATTAACATTGTACGCCATTTTTCTAATCCAAATTTTTTCATATATCTCCAGCAACTCCTTTCACTCACTAAAAATTATTATATGAGTATAGACTCTGCCTCCATAATTAAATTATTATTTGTCTTTCAGTTTATATTATATCGTTTTATTTACTTAAAATATTAAAATTTTAGCAAAATTTATAAAATCATGTTATACGAATTTTAGTTAGTATTTATTACTGCCTATAATTATTGCTTTTAATGGTTGTTTTACCAGAACCTTAAGGGCTCTAGTTCACTAAAATTTGGCTTCATATTAAAGTCTTTCATTATACTTAAAACACCTATCACCTTCTGTAATTTCTTTTTCATTTGGTTCTCCTCCTTTCTAAGAAAGTGTAACCAAAAATAAAAAAATAACTCAATTCAAATCATAAATTCACCATTTTTGGTGAAAACTAAACGATCCAAATTGGTTATCTTTAAATTACCACTATCATCTTTGACAAATGGTGGTCTCAGTCGGAATCGAAAAGCTATTTTGTTGATAACGGATTTTATTGTTATTTCTGCTTTGTATAAAGGCGCAACAATTCAAGAAAATGCATAAAATCCTATACTTTTTATCAGTTTTTGAAAATTTTTTGAAGAAATTTTGCGATAAAATAATGATGAACAATATTATATTTTATGGTATTAGTTGATTTATAGAATTGTTATTTTTTGCTATTTGGTTTTATGATAAAATGGACATACTATTTTGCAACTCCTCTCTCGGTAACGGGAAGGAGGTGAGAACGTGTCAGAGTTTTTCTTCAACTTTTTAGTCTCTGTTGGAGCAAGTATGGTTGCCTACTATATTTGCAAATAGCTTGATAGAGATGACTAGACAACAAAGCATATAAGAGCAGGATGACATGCTTTTTTTTGTAAAAAAAGAAGAACTGAGTGACGAGTTCAGTTCTTCTCACGTGGCAGATTCATCTTCAACTTTTGCCTATTTAGATTATATCATGAACTTTTTAAAAGTAAACGTCCGAGACTTAGTAAAAGGCTAAGTACGAGGACACGTACTTATTGACTACTAATAAATTATATCATGTATTTTAGAGCACTAATAGACTGTGCTTTTAAATTTATACTTGTTAAAATCATTGTATAAAGAATACTTAGAGAATGAAAAAGGAGCTTTGATACCAATGGACAGTATAGTGATTTTTACGTAGTGATAATGATGGAGAGGATAGTGATTAGTAATGAAATTTTTAGATAATTATTTAAAAAAAAGAATAAAAGAACTTGATGAGCATCCTGAGCTTAATAAAAATGGAAAAATATCTCAAAAACAGGCTGAAAAATATTTCAAATATTTTGTAGTATTTCTTCTTCTTGCTACTTTTATTATATTAGCTATACACGTGTCTCTTTATGGTGGCGCGCTTATTTTCCCACCACTTATGTAAGATACAATATTGGAATATAAAATTATAAAGAACACTTAGAGAATGGAAAAGGAGCTTTGATACAAATGGACATATCAGTGATTTTTACGTAGTGATAATGATGGAGAGGAATAAGAAAATATATGATTAAATATTTTATGATATCCTTAATAGGTATAATAGTATTTATGAATGGATATTGTATAAAAAAAGGAAATATAGGATTATTGCATTTGCATAATAGAATAATGATTTTAAATGAAGATAAAGATTCTTATTGTAGAATGATTGGTAGAGGACTAATGATCATGGGATTAGGAGCATTAATATCTTCATTATTATCTGCTTGTTTAAACAATGAAAATTATCTATTTATTTTATTAGCATCATCTGCTATAGGAGTAACAATGTGTTATTATGCAGTGTTTAAGTATAATATGTATAGGAAAATTCAATCATGAATAAAGCACATAGAAATATAATATATTTTTATAGTAAAGATTCATAAAGAATGAAAAAGGAGCTTTGATAACAATGGTATTAGCTATTTCAATGAAATAATGATATTTGTTAGATAGGAGACCACTTTTTATGAAAAAAATTAAAAATTTATTTATAATCTTGCTTTCTGCTTGTTTAGTAAACACATGGCCTGTATATGCTGAAGAACAAGAATATGTAAGTGAAGAAGAAAGAGAATTTTACGAATATTTTAACTTAAATAAAAATGATGTTGAAGAATATTCACAAAATCTATTTGAAGAAGCTCAAAAAGCTCCCATTGTACCAGATAAAATGGATAATGGATTTACAAGAAGTGTTTCAGGAACATGGAGTTGGAGAGATGGTGTTATTTGTGTTTCTGATTCATATACTTCATTTTTGAATCATGGTCATGCTGGAATTGTTGCAGCAGCTCCTCACTATTATTCTACAATAGAAGCAAATCTTAATGTAGGAGTTCAAGCAGTACGAGGTGATTGGCCATCAAGGTTTAAACCGAGAGTCTATCAAGCAGGTGTTATTTCAACATCTGTTGCACAGGATCAAAAAGCAGCTAGTTTTTTAACAAAGCCATATTCTCTATTAAGTACATTAACTACTACCGATACTTTTTATTGTTCTCAATTAGTTTATCAAGCTTATAGGTTGGGAGCAGGGGTTTCATTACCACACGGATTGCCAGGGATTATAACTCCTTCTGATCTATTGCATGCAGGCGCGACAGAAGTAACGTATAGATATGAATAATTATAAAAATAGAATAAAAAAATTTTTAACATATATAATTTGTATAGTAAGTTTAATTAGCTTATATGCTTGCAATAATATAAATTCGCTAGATGACAGCGAATTTATTATTATTGATAATAATAATATTTATGGTATCGAGAAAAAAGACAATAAATTTGTAGTTAATAGTTCGCAAAAACGAGAAAAAGGAGATTTTGAATTATGGTATTATAATAATATTTTTTTTGAAAATAAAGATGCGTATTTTACGAAAACAAGTACAGATAATAATTTAAACGTATGGATAGAAAAGATTGATAAATCAAACTTTAATGTGACTCGAAAAAAACATACGTCAATAGATACAAATTGTGCCTTATTAACAGAAGATAAATATTATATAGTAAATAATTTTATCACTTATTTAAGTATTGATGTATATGATCTGAATTTAAATTTAATAGATACTATTAAATTCGAATATGATAATAATTCTAGTTTATATCCAATGGATTTAATAGAAGTTGATGAAAAAATATATATGCTTTGCGGTGTTGTTCCAAATAATTCAGATTTCGGATATACAGAAAATTATATTTTTAAATTAAATGATCAATTTGATGTGATAGAAAAATATGATTTACAAGAAAATAAAGGTTCATTTTTCTCTTTTGTATATGCGGACGGATATTTATATTTAACTCATACGACAGAAAATATTAATGAAGAAAGAATGGCTTTAGGAAGTAATGAAATATGCATATTTGATTTAAATAAAAAGATTTTTCTTGAGGAAGTAAAAATATTAAGTAATACTTACCCTTTTGATATATATTTTGATGAAAACAACAGAAATTTAATTATTGCTAACGGAGAAAACGGTCCAACTTCGAACCATGTTTGGACAATATATAATATAGATACAAATGAAGAAACAATAATTCCAATCGATTTTTCAGAAATGGGAAACGATGTACCAGCAAGGTCATCTTTTCTTGAAATAAAAGATGATAAATATTATCTTTTATTTCCTAGTTATTTGGTCGAATATGATATTCAAGGTAAAAAATCAAAAACATATAACTTAAAAGATTTAGGAATTGAAAATGCTGTATTAATTACTGCTCAATGAATCAGAGAAATGATAATTATCATACATATAAAAGTAATTTAGATAGAGGTCTTAATAACCTCTATCTAATTTTTACTCTAGAGTGCTAGAATAAAAATGTGCTTGAACAAGGAGCTAAAAGCGTGTTATAACAAGACGCTAAATAACAAGCCGGATAGTACAAAGAATGAATTGGTTCAGCATAAGAATGATAATAGGTTATTGAAGATTAGACTAGATGATGTGAATGTATAAATGATAATCTAAATATGTCCAACTGTACATTTTTAAGTTGACATTTATATGAAAGAAGAGAATTCAGTTTTACAGACTAAAGTGAATGATCATAACCATAGTATGTTGACAATGAGTAAGAAGCTGAATAAGTCTGAAGCTAGAAATATTGCACTGACTCGGTTTGTGAAAGAAACAACGAGAAATCAGATTCACTTAAAAAATGGACAAAGCGTTACGGTATATGATGTGATAATGAATAAGCTAAGCCCTGAAGATAAGACAAGGGTTAGAAAAACGATGGATTTAGAGGGAAATAAAAACAACCGAAATCGATGAAAAAAAGCGGATAATTTACTATCCGTTTTTAATATGCTTTGAAAATTTTTTGCGATTTTTTGCGAATTTTGTTTAGAAAAATGAGTATTCCGCTATCTGAAGTCCATGCAATACGCTACAGAAGTCCACATAATCCGTTAAAGAAGTCCATCTTTTTTTGAATCTTAATACGTAATACAAGTCCACTAAAAAACACGGTCAAATTAAATCAACCGTGTTTTTTGGTTATTTCTTATCTTTTAATTTAGAGTATGTTTCTCTTAATGATTTTCCATGTAATGTAATCAAATAAGATGAATTTATTATCCTATCTAATATCGCATCCGCTATAGGTCCTCCATTTAATAATTGATGCCAACCATCAAATGAATATTGACTACAGAATATTGTTGATTTCTTATTACACCTTATTTCCATCAATTCAAGTAGATCACTTCTTTCTGATTCACTTGTCGATTTTAATAAGAATTCATCTAGTATCATTAAATCATACTTTCCTAGTTTTTTTAGATATTCATTATATTTTCCTTGAATCCTCATTTCTTCAAATTTTGAGAATAGTTCTGGTAATCGAATATATAAAACTGTTTTTCTATCTCTACAGGCATGGATCCCCAAAGCGTTTGATAACCATGTTTTACCACAGCCGGATGCTCCTACAAAAATTACATTCAAACCGTTGTTTATATAATTGTTTGTAGACAATTCCTCCATTTGCGAGCGATCGAGTTTTCTGTCTGGATTATAATTAATTGATTCCATACTTGCTGTAGAATCATAAAAATGTGCATTCTTGATAAATCTTTCTATTGTATGATTTACTCGACTATCATATTCCATATCAATTAATTCGCTGAACCGTTCATCGAATGATAATTGACTGTATTCTGGGTTTGCACTTTGTAATTCATATTGTTCTGCAATAACTGGTAATCTCATTTTCTTCAATTTTTCTATCAATTCACTCTTATCCATTGTTCTTGCCTCCGTAATAGTCTTTTCCTCGCACAAAGGCATGCATATCACATTCACTTTGTACATTATCATTTTTATCTTTCAAATCTTGATTTGACTGTAATATCATCTTAATATTTTTATAGCCAGGCTGACTGATGTGATCCAACGCCAATTGACACGCATTTTCCAGTCTGGTTTTTCCATATTTATCTGATAGTTTCAACAATGACATACAACCTTTATAAGCTTGTTCTTCAACTTTATAACGATCAAATAGTTTGGAAACTAAAATCGAAGTATTGTCTCCAATAGAGGCAGACCACTTCATAAAACGGTCTTTGTTCCATAGAAATTTTTGGTGATTATCCGGCATATGACTTTCATTTGTTGAGTATTGATTGATACGACCATATAATCGATCATGGGTACAAATTTGATTCATTTTATAATATACAGTTACAGTTCTTTTTGTGACTTTTACATCTACATAATTTCCAACGTATTCATATGGCACAGAATAATTCATTTTTTCTATCGAAATATGATAATTTAATTGAACTTTAGCTCGTTTCCATACACTCAACTCAAATGGCTGTTCAGGCAGAGCTTTCATAAACGGAAGTTCTTCGTCTAAATATACGCTTTTTCTGGAACCTTCCTTTTTCTGAAAAGGTCTGTTATTGAAATTGTCCAATTCTTTGATAATTGCTTTGTTTAGGTCCTCAAACGAAAAGAATTTCCTGTTTCTAAGTTTACCGACAATGGCTACTGTACAATCTCCAACCGCGCCTTCAACAGCTGCCTTATCTTTAGGCTTACGCACTCTTGTTGGAATAATAGTTGTATCATAATAGTCTGCCATTTCCTGATATGATTTGTTTAATATTGGATCCTCATATTTCTTGTTTTGGATAATTCCTACTTTTAGATTGTCTGGGATCAGAAGTCTTGTAACTCCGCCAAAATAACGGTAAGCCTGGATATGGCAATCGACCCAATCATTGATTTTCATGCTTGGACATGCTTGAACATAACTGTACATACTAAATGGTAATGTTGCCTCGAATAAATATGCAGGGATTGCTTCTCCTGTGTAACGATCATACACATACATACGGGTGCCATTCCAATCAACCATCATTTTATCACCCGGTTTATGATTGATATGCATCGTAAGATTATGCTTTTTAACGTAATCACGATATCGTTCGCAAAAGTAGCTATACTGGTAAAAAGGACTCTTGATTGACTGACAATCATCAACATATTCTTCCCATAGCAGTTTGATTGTGGTTCCTGGCTTTAACAGTTCCTTATGGATGTAATCAAAATCAGGTTGCTTAATGGATAAATTGATTTTCGTCCCCTGTTCAAATAATAAATTTTGGACATCTGATTCACTGAGATCTTTAACAGATGACCAACACACTTTCTTGTCATCAGCTACATTAAAAATTTTTCTTATTGTATCCCTTGAAATTTTAAGAGATACAGAAATCTGTCGCTGACTATAGTTTTGTGATCTCATTTCCAAAACTCTTTTAACATCTCGCATAAAAAAACGCCTCCTAATCGCAAGACTAGATAAGTATACTTACCTGTTTTTATCTTACAACAGGAGGATGATATTTTATATCAACAATATGGGTGTGGACTTATACAACGGATTCAATTGCCTTCGTCGCCGTATCAACTGGACTTATTATACCATTCAGCTGTGACCAACTTTTAAAAACGATCCTGAAAAGATTCTAAATCGCTGTTTGGATTTTCAAGTTGAAGACGAAGTTTTTCTGCCATATCTGAAAATTTCATGATTTTTTTACTTCTGTAGTTCCTATTGACGACAATACATTTGAATGGTACCTTAATCTTAGCGGCGAGAGTTAAGTAAAAGCAAGAATGAATCTCAGTGGTACTAAAAACAAAAACACCATGAAATTAGAGGAAATTGAAGATATTTCCTCATTACATATAACGGATGAAAAAAGACACTCCAGAATATTTTCTTTACTTCATAGGCTGCTATTAAATTCGAAAAATAAAACACGTAGGAGTTGATTGATTTCAACTCCTTTTTCCTTCATAATACTTTTATTGAGGTTAATGTATGGATTATGTATATGTGACAAAAGAAAATATTGAACAAGAACACATTTGTTGTGCCATTAGCAGTAATTCAGATGTCCAAGTAAGATCAAAGAAAGATTGGTTGTCTGATCGCTTTGAAGAAGGACTTGTCTTTATTAAATCATCTGTAAGAGGGAAATGCTTTATTGAGTATATTCCTGCAAAGAATGCGTGGATTGGTGTGGACGCAGAAAATTATATGTATATTGATTGTCTATGGGTTTGTGGATCTTTAAAGGGTCATGGCTATTCGAGTGAATTATTAAATATGTGTATTGAAGACAGTAAGAAGAAGGGAATGGATGGAATTTGTATCTTATCTACAAAAAAGAAGACGCCGTATCTTGCAGATCCTAAATTTTTAACATACAAAGGTTTTAAAATCTCTGATGAAGCGAGTAATGGTATTCAATTGTGGTACTTGAATTTTAATGATTCAAAAGTTCCTCAATTTAAATCTTGTGCAAAAGAATGTCATATCGAAGAGTCTGGCTTTGTCTTATATTATACAAGTCAATGTCCTTTTAATGCGAAGTATGTTCCGATTATAGAGAATGTTTCAAAAGAACAAAATATAGAATTTAAAGCGATTCATATAGATACAAAAGAAAAGGCGCAGAATGCGCCAACTCCTATCACTACCTATGCCTTATTCTACAATGGTGATTATATAACGAATGATGTAATGAATGAGAAGAAGTTTTTAAAACTTGTTGAAAAGCTAAAATAGGCACTAATTATCTTGAGACATGATGGTTTTAAATAATAAATATACCAAGTAAATTGTGTTTAGTGCAAATGGAACAATGAGATTGGTAGTAATTAAGTTTTCAAAGAAAAGAATGTGGGATAAAGAATTATCGTAACCACTCACAATCACATATGGAGATATTGCCATAGTTAAAAAGATCAAAAAATAGATTGCTAAAATGACTAGAAATGATTCTTGTCTTGTTTCATTCGTAAATTCCTTCTTGATCTCATATTTGGCTTGCACTTTAAATTGTTTTGTACTAAAATTCTAAATGTAGTAAATAAATCTGGGGAGCTATTGCTGAGAGGAAGTTCGACTTCGACCCATTAAACCTGACGGATAATGCCGGCGTAGGAAGTATAGATTTTTTTGACCTGTCTTTTTACGTTGCAGGTCTTTTTGTTTTATTGCCTTACTGTAGGGGAGCGCCTAGAGTATAGAAAACAAGCGAGGGAGCCTGAATTGACAGGATGAGAGAGGACTGTTTGTCTAATACCGAAACCACAGATGGTTTTTTGCGTGTTTTCTAGGCCATCTGTATCTGTAGGAGGTAGTATTATGAATAAACACAATTACTTATTAAGCTTAGTCTTTTTTTCAATGATGGTAGCTGTTGGAGTAGTCATTTCTCCAATCTTACGTGTAGAAGGAATGTGTCCTATGGCACATCTTATTAATATCACTATGGCTGTATTTATGGGGCCTTGGTATTCATTTCTTTGTGCTTTAGCTATTGGTTTAATTCGTATGACAATTATGGGAATTCCACCATTGGCTTTAACGGGCGCTATTTTTGGAGCTACATTATCTGGTATTTTATATCGTGTTAGTAAAGGAAAAATCTGGGCTGCCGTACTTGGTGAAGTCATTGGTACAGGTTTAATTGGTTCTGTTCTTTCATATCCAGTGATGACATATTTATGGGGAAGAACTGGACTCACATGGATGTTCTATGTACCTAGCTTTTTAATGGGTACAATCATCGGTGGAAGTATTGCGTATGTTTTATTGAAGTCGATGTCTCGTAGTGGAATCCTAGAAAATATTCAAAGAAAGTTAGGAGTGCAAAAATTTGTTGAAACAAACGAATAATTTGATTCACTGTATCACAAATCCGATTTCAATTAATGATTGTGCAAATCTTATATTAGCTTTAGGAGCGAAGCCAATTATGGCTTGTCACCCCGATGAAGTTGATGATATCACTTGCCATTCTGCGGCTTTGGCATTAAATTTAGGTAACTTTGATGATGTTAGAGCTAAGTCTATGATGATTAGTGCAAAATGTGCCAAAGAAAAAGGAATACCATTCATTTTAGATTTGGTTGGAGTGGCTTGTTCAACACTTCGATTAAATTATGCCAAAGAACTTGTTTCTTTATATTGTCCAACCGTCATTAAAGGGAACATCAGTGAATGTAAAGCTTTTTATGGGATGACAAGTCATGCGCACGGTGTAGATGCGGATGTTCTCGATGAAGAGAATATCTATGAAAGCGCAAAATGGCTAAAGGACATGGCTTTACATCTTGGTTGTGTAGTTGTTTGTAGCGGCAAGATCGATGTCATTACAGATGGTAAAGACGTGAATTTAATTTCAAATGGTTGTGAAATGCTTTCAAGAATCACAGGTACTGGGTGTATGTTAAATGTGGCAATCGCTACATTTTTAGCTAGTTATTCTCCATTATTGGCTTGTATTAAGGCAACTTGTTATTATGAAGTTGCTGCAGAAAAGACGAAAAGTGAAGGACCTGGAACTTTTCATATGCATTTTATGGATGAGATCTATAAACTTACCAGTTTTGATGAATCTTTGTTTAAAATTGAGGTGTTAGGATGAAAAAAGTAGATTATACATTATATTTTATTACCAATTCAGATGGTTATGATGAAGAAACTTTTTTAAATAAAGTTAAAGGGGCATGTCTAGGTGGAGCAACCATTATACAGCTTCGTGAAAAAAATAAGTCGACTTTAGAGTACTATGAACTCGCTTTAAAAGTAAAAGAGATTACTGATTTTTATCATATTCCATTAATTATTGATGATCGAATCGATGTCGCAATGGCTGTAGGATGTGGTGTTCATTTAGGAAATGAAGATATGCCAATTTCTGTAGCTCGTAAAATAATGGGAAAAGATTGTATTATTGGGGCTACCGCAAAGACTGTTGAAGTTGCAAAAAAAGCAGAGGCTGATGGTGCTGACTATTTGGGTTGTGGTGCCATTTATCCGACAAAGACGCATGTAAAGACGACGATTACGAGTGTGGAAACATTGAATGACATTTGTTCAGCTGTCAAGATTCCGGTCTGTGCGATTGGAGGATTAAATAAAGACAATCTTTCTGTTTTAGAAAAGAGTCCTATTCAAGGTGTTTGTGTTGTATCGGCTATTATGGATCAAGAGGATACAAAAAAAGCAGCTGAAGAATTGAAGGAATCGATTCAAAAAATCGTGGCATAACAAATGCCACTTTTATTTTTGAAAAATATAACCTAAAATAGTAATTGCGAGAAAAAGAAAAATATTAGTGCTTTCAATCACCATTGTTGCCCTCGTATTGATTCTTGAAGCATGTATATTAAGATATGTAAATGAAAAGAATGCGTAAACCACATCCTATGTATTATTGGATCGTGTGATTGCGGATCTTGATAAAAATGAGTCGAATGAAGAGCGATTTGTGAAATAATTAAAAGATGATTATATAGTACGTGCTAAAGCCATATCTTATATTGTGGATGCCAAGCCGGAAGTTGAATATGATATTGATAAACATCAAAAAATCGCATCTTTAATGTCCGTGGATGAAATTCATTTTATTGATGATACGGGAACGATCTATTCGGGTTCGATACCTAAGTATTTTGGATATAGCTTTGATTCAGGTGAACAAATGGCTTTCTTTAAACAGATGTTAAATAATAAAGATTTAACATTATGCCAGGATGTCACGCCAAATACGGCTGAAGCTAAAGAGATGATGTATGCGATTACTTGGAATGAGTCGAAAACGCATATGGTTCAAGTGGGTATTACGCCAAAGCGTCTTTTAAAGGAGTTGAAACAAAACTAAATTTCAAATGTTGTAGCTGATATGCCTGTGTATAAGGGAATGGAAATTTATGTTGTAAATTCAAAGACGAAAAAATTGAGGGTGCTACAAATTGTACAAAGATTGGAAATACATTAACGAATGTAAATGCATCATATAAGATGCAAAGAATCGTATTGGATCATAAAAATGTAAATGTATATCTCGAAAACATGGCAATTATTTGGTTGCCGTAACTATGGAAGAATCTGTAAATTCTTCAAGTAATATTGTTGCGATCTTGATAGTGGGTATTTATTTAACTTTAGCTTCATGCTTACTTGTTTTAATGCTTTCTAGAGTATTAAAGGAGAAGTATGAAAAAGAAAAGTATATCTATACTTCAAATACAGATGAACTGACGAAATGTTTGAATCGCCGTGCGTATGATGTGGATATGGAAAAGTTAGATTTAAGTAGTGAATGGGCTTATATATCTTTAGACTTAAATGGTTTAAAACAAGCCAATGATTCATTAGGACATAGTGCTGGGGGATGAACTTATTTGTGGGGCAGCCAATTGTATGAAGTTTGCGTTTGCCTCTTATGGAAAAATATATCGTATTGGTGGAGATGAATTTGTCGTATTGATTCAAGAATCTGTATCGAATATCGATTCTATATTACAAGTATTTGATGTGACTATTCATGATTGGCATGGTAAGTACTCCAATTCAATATCTGTATTGTATGGTGTCGTCAAGTCTTCAGAACAAGATCTTGATTCGGTTCAAGAAATAAGTAAATTAGCCGATGAAAGAACGTATCAAAATAAAAAGGATTATTATACAACGAGTTGTAATGATTGAAGAAGGTAATGAAAAAGCATCTCTAGGGATGCTTTTTGTTTTGATATTATTTATTAACTGCTTCTTTTAGAGCTTTGGCAATTTTGAACTTAACAGATTTGCTAGCTTCAATTTGAATCTTTTCTTTCGTTAGAGGATTAATTCCTTCTCTGGCTTTTCTTTCAGTGATTTCAAATTTTCCAAATCCTGCAAGATCTACCGTTTTTCCTTCACTTAAACCTTCAAAGATTTGTGTAAGTGCCAAGTCAACAACTTCAGTAATGTCTTTTTTAGTTAAATGAGAATCTTCGGCAATGTTTGAAATGATGTCCTTTTTAGTTAATTTTTCCATGTTTATAAGTCTCCTTTATATCCCTATAATAAGCCTTTTTTCACCATTAGCCAACCCATTAGATGAATTGGTTGAACAAATTCATTGTTTTTAATTAAATCATTGATTTCATCTTCTGTATATTCTTTGACTTCTAAAAATTCTGTCGAATCTAGATGCTGATTCGATACTTTTTCACAATCATCGGCATAATATAAATACGCATAATTATCCGCTATGGTAGGATTGCTGGGAATGGTATATATATGTTTCCAGTGATCTGAAACGTAGCCTGTTTCTTCTTGTAGTTCACGCTTAGCTGCTAATAAGGCACTTTCATGTTCGCTTCCTTCAATGCCACCCGCACAAAATTCAGTGGTTACTTTTTTTAGACCATGTCTGAATTGCCGAACGGTTATATATTTATCATCTTTTGTTCTTGCAATAATCACAACGAAGTTTCTTCTTGAATAGTTATAGAAAGGGGAGAATTCCTTTCCGTCTGGAAGAATAAATGACTCTTTACGAAAGTCGATCCATTCATCTTGTACAATATGTTCGGTTTTATTTAATTTCCAATTTAAATCCATTTTTATCACCCAAATTATTATAATCCAAACAAGAAAAGACTTTTTCTGCAAAAAAGTCACACGTCTAAATGACGTGCCCGG
>ERZ773164.251-NODE-251-length-64163-cov-7.077681_pt1 | contig 64163 bp, 58 predicted proteins | sample MGYA00511917_ERZ773164 | MGnify/ENA primary metagenome ERZ773164 (study PRJEB29015, sample SAMEA2737847) | human gut metagenome | biome: human gut; feature: human-associated habitat; material: faeces | place: China | collected 2012 ...
TCTTGTCCGACTATCCGCAAACGGCTGTCAGCCACATCGTCCGAACACGGCACTTATATTTTGCGCAGCGGGATACCACCCCGGCCTGCTTCGGACCTTTATTGCTATTGCTTTTAAATTGAAATTTACTGTCTCTTCGCAACTTCTCCCTGCTGTTTGTAGATGGAGTCTGCATCGACTGCGGTGCGGACGCTGGAGAGCGGGTAGACGCTGCTGTTCTTTCCAATGACGGTCCCCGGATTTAATACAGAGCCGCAGCCTACTTCTACACAGTCACCAATCATGGCGCCGAATTTCTTTAAGCCAGTTTCGATGTCGCCGTCTTCTGCGTGTACTTTGACCAGTGCTTTATCGGAACGAACGTTGGAGGTGATGGAACCTGCGCCCATGTGTGCTTTGTAGCCCAGAATGGAATCGCCTACATAGTTGTAGTGCGGTACCTGAACACCGTCAAACAGAATCACATTCTTTAATTCCGTGGAGTTTCCTACTACTGCTCCCTTGCCAACGATAACTTTACCGCGGATGAATGCGCAGTGACGCACTTCTGCCTCCGGTCCGATGATGACCGGCGCAATGATGCCTGCGGTCGGTGCGATGTGGGCAGATTTGTGAATCCAGATGCCCTCTGCCGGGTTTGCGTACTCATCCTTCGGAAGGGTTTCGCCCAGGCGCTCTACAAAATCACCAATGTGAGCCAGAACTTCCCACGGATAAGTAAACTGTTCTAACAGTTCTTTCGCCATGCTGTTCTCCAGGCTGTACAGATCACTGATCTTCATTTCTTCTTTTTTCATGATCATATCCTCTTTTCTTTCTTAAAGATATATACTCAGCTGCCTTTGAAAAGTGCAGGAGGGTTTCTGTTCTGTATGATTCTTTTCCAGACCAGGCTGCCTTACTTTTTCGAGTAGTTCTGCCCGGCTGTCTCAAAATATTCCCGGAGCTGATACTGGTTGTTCAGGCGCAAAACCCCGTAGGTTCTTCCAGCTACGAAACGTTCCAGTTTTTCCATATACTCGTCCGGAGTGATGGAGCCCTCTGCCACATAGGTAAGCCCCTTCTCCCAGCTTGCCGTCAGTTCCGGATTCAGAAGCTGGCGGATGGATGCGCCGACCACATCAAACACCAGCTCTCCTAAAAGCGTTGGCGTGATGATCTGGGTCTTGCCATTTAACGCCAGGTATTTGATATTGACCAGCTTTTTGAGGATTTCCGCGCGGGTCGCGCTGGTGCCGATGCCGCTTCCCTTGATCTGGGCGCGAAGTTCCTCGTCCTCAATAAGCTGTCCTGCGTTCTCCATTGCCAGGATCATGGAACCGGAAGAATAACGTTTTGGAGGGGATGTTTCCCCTTCCTTGATGGCAAAGCCATCCACCGGAAGCTGCATGCCCTTTTTCAGGGAAGCCAGCATAGCAATGAATGCCGGATTTTCCATATCCTTTTTGTTGATTTCGGACTCGTCCTTGTCATCTGTCTCCCCGTCTGCCACCTGACCGCCGGATGCTGCGGTATCATCCGCTTTCTTCCGCTTCGGCACCTCGGCCACCTTTAAATAGCCCTGCTCTGTAAGCACACGGAAGCTGGTAAAGAAATGCTCCTGGCCACAGGTCAGCTCCAGCGCATACTTCTGATAAATCGCCGCAGGATAAAAAATGCTTAAAAATCTTCTGGCAATCACCTCGTAGATTTTCATGCACAATGGTGAAAGACTGCGCATGGCACCAAATCCCTGCCCCGTCGGTACAATCGCATAGTGGTCCGTGATCTGTTTGTCATTGACATATCGGGTCTTCATAATCCCCTGATAAGACCCCTGGTCCAGGATTTCCTGGGCAAAGCCTTTCATTGGCTCAAAATTTTTCAAACCTCCGATATTCTTTGTTATTTCTTTGGCTACAGCTGTTGAAAGTACGCGGGCATCAGTACGCGGATAGGTTACCAGCTTTTTCTCATAGAGTTCCTGCACGACCTTCAGGGTTTCATCCGGGCTGATCTTGAACATTTTTGAGCAGTCATTCTGAAGCTCTGCCAGGTTATAAAGAAGCGGCGGATTCTTAGTTTCCTTCTTGCGTTCCACTTTGCTTAAGACACCCACTGGCGGATCTGTTTCTTTCAGCTGTGTGATCAGCGCCTCTGCATCCTCCCGCTTTTTAAATCCATTTTCCTTGTATAATTTGGGTGACTGGAAATAACGGGAACCATCCACGCTTCTCCACTCTGCGTCAAACTTCATATCCTGGGATAAAAACGTGCCAATCACCCGGTAAAATGGCGTCTTCACGAAATTGCGGATTTCCCTCTCCCGGCGCACCACCATACCGAGCACGCAGGTCATGACCCGGCCCACGGAAAGCACCGTGCGGTCCGCCTTCAAAAAAGCAGAAATCGTCGGGCCATATTTTAAGGTGAGCAGACGAGAAAAGTTAATGCCCATCAGATAATCTTCTTTCGCCCTAAGATAAGCAGAGGCCGCCAGGTTATCATACTCACTCCAGTCCTTGGCATCCCGGATGCCGCGCAGGATTTCCTCCTCTGTCTGGGAATCGATCCAGACACGCTTTCTGGTCTTGCCCTTTACACCCGCCATTTGATCTACCAGGCGGTAAATGTATTCGCCCTCCCGCCCGGAGTCGGTACAGATATAAATGGTGTCCACATCCGGCCGGTTCAACAGGCGGCTGACAATGGCAAACTGCTTTGAGACGCCATCGATCACCTGGTACTTGAATTCCTTTGGCAGAAACGGCAGTGTCTGCAGGCTCCAGCGCCTCAGAGCCGGATCATATGCCTCCGGATAACTCATGGTAACCAGATGTCCCACGCACCAGGTCACCACCGCGGTATCGGACTCAATATAGCCGTCCGACCGTCTTGCGGAAATCTTCAGCGCGTCCGCAAACTGCTGGGCCACGCTGGGTTTCTCCGCTATGTATAATGATTTTCCCATAAAATCAGGATTCCTTTCTGTTATTCAGCTTTCGCTTCCTTGATGCCAGCAGCCAGCTTCTTTTTCAGTGTCCTCCAGGCATCTTCATGTTCCACATAATATTTGGGGCAGTTTTTTCCGCTCACATCATGATGCCGGATGATATGCTTTTCATTTAAGGAAAGCTCCTTGCAGAGCCACCCCGTCAGCCTGGCCAGAGACTTGATTGTGGCATCAGTAAACCTTCCGTCCGCATCCGGATGACAGCATTCAATGGAAACGGTATCTTCATTGCGCGGATAATTACCATATGCCACTTCATCTAACGGAATGCACTGCAGAATTGTGCCATCCGCCCCAATGATGTAATGGCTGCTGGCAGACACCGTTTTTGAGCCACTCTGGTCTTTCAGTCCCTCAAAATAATTCCGGTTCTGTATCGCACTGGTTCCCGGGTTAGCCACATAATGGATGACGATGTCCCGCACATGTTCCCGCTTCGTTCCCGGTCTGGAGTAAGGATTTATGGTCAGAAAATCCTGGGTATACCAGTCTGGTGCCTGAATTTCAGAAAGATGCTGTTCTGCTTCCCGGTTCTGGCGCCGATAAAGCAGCATACCTCCCGCAATCAGGATAGCCAGAAACAAAACCGCATCCACAGCAATGAGAAGCCTCATTGAACGACTGGCCTTTCTCACATTTTCCCGTTCCTGCCCCGCGCTTTGCCTGAAACGCATCCGCGCATTCGCGCCTCTGCCTCTTTCGTTTTCATCCTCCTGTGCCATACCGTATCCGCTCCTTTGTATACAAACCTTGTTTCAGTATATCACAATTCTTAAGTCACGAGAACCGTTTTCCCCGGAAAAGAATACAGGCGCACGCAATCTGCGACGCCTGTAAATCTTATTTTGCTTAATGCTGTTTCTGGATGTACCCCTGATAAGCCAGTGTGGTTGCCAGATCCGCATGTCCCAGCATAGTCTGTACGGCCTGGATATCTGCGCCGCTGCTGATCAGGTGCGCGGCAAAGGAATGGCGCAGGGTATGCGGTGTAATATCCACCTGAATTTCAGCCTTGTCCCCGTAATATTTCACGATTTTCCAGAATCCCTGGCGTGACATCTGCTTTCCGCTGCAGTTGGTAAACAGCCAGGTAGATTCATTCCCCTTCAAAAGTTCCGGTCTGGCTTTCTCCAGATAGGCCCGCAGATACTGATTTACCTTTTTGCCAAAGGGAATCACCCGCTCCTTCTCCCCGTCACGGCAGGTAAGAAAGCCCACCGCCAGATTCACATCCTGAAGTTCCAGTCCGATCAGCTCAGATACCCGGATTCCCGTGGCGTAAAGGAGTTCCAGCATAGCCTTATCACGCACTTCTTTTGCGCCCTCTCCTTCTGGCTGCTCCAGAAAACGGTTCACTTCTTCTACAGTAAGAATGACCGGAATCTTTTTCTCAATTTTCGGTGTTTTCAAAAGCTCTGCCGGGTCGCGGCGGATGTTTCCCTCCATCAGTTCATAATGAAAGAACGCTTTCGTGGATGCAAGGATCCGGGATATGGTCGTTGTGGCCTTTCCCTTTCGTTCCAGATAGGAAATGTAGGAATTCAGACTGGTTCTTGTTACCTTAGACGGCTCCTCGATTCCCTGACGCTCCAGATACTCCTTAAGCTGCCTTAAGTCCCTCTGGTAAGATACTATGGTATTTTTCGATGATTGTTTCACATCCTCAAGATAATGGATAAAAGACTCTATCTCTGTCGTCATATTCTTAAACTCCAACTTCCCCAAAAACGGTATTTCCAGTCCATTCCTGCAGTGACGGGCCCGGGCTGTCTTCTGCCCTGAAATCCCATAAAACACGCATATTTCGGCAATGTGAATACCATTATATCCGCATTTTCCTATAAAATCAAACACATATTTCCCACTTTTCGGCCCATTTTGACATGATTAACATAAAAAATACAACATGTTGGAGACGTATTTTCTTCTATCTCAACATGTTGTAATTTTCGCATTGTATTTTTTTAGAACAATTTCACGATCAGCGGGCTGACATAGAGCTCCATCCAGATCCCCCCCGCCAGCAAAAACAAAATGATGCAAAAAAACCGGTCCTTCTGCACAGTCCGGTCCGATCTTCCACTGACCAGAAGCAGGAACAGGCAGGGCAGATAAGCCAGATCCTGAGGGAAACCGGCCGCCAGAAACAAAAAGCCTCCGGCCATGCCGCAGCTCCAGACCAGAAGACTGAAAAACACTCCACCGCAAAAGCCAATGGCAGTTCCCAGAAACAGACTTCCAGTCCGTCGAAGCCTGCTGCAGGTAATGCAGGCCACTGCTGCCACCTGCAGAACCCGGACTGCCAGAAGACAAATTTTCCCGGTACGGCTTCGCACAGCTGCCTGAGCCCAGCATTCTGCCATTCCATGATACAGGATTTCATAATTTACGATATTTCTGTAAAACAGTCCATTGCACAAAAGCACAGCAAGCAGCCATCCAGCCAGAACCGCTGCCGCAAGGACTGTTATGGAACGTTCCAGTCTCATAAAAACTCCATCGTTTTTTCTATCCTATGCGGTCAGCATGACCCGGTATTCAAATTTTTCTCTTTCCTATTTTCCGTATTTTGCCGCGTAAGCCATAATCGCCGCTACGGTCTTGGCATCGGTCATCTTGCCTGTATAAATAAGCTGCTGGAGGTCTTCCACGCTCCAGCGCTCCACGTTGATTACCTCATCCTCATCCAGATGCTGATGGGACGGAATCAGGTTTCTGGCTACAAACACATCAATGGCCTCATCGCAAAACGCAACTGTGGTGTTCAGGCTCATCAGATATTCCAGCTTCTCACAGCGGTATCCGGTCTCCTCCTCCAGTTCCCGGTAAGCGCACTCAATTTTCGGTTCCTCCGGCGCATCCAGTTTCCCCGCCGGAATCTCCAGAGTCTCCCGGTCCAGGGCATTACGGTACTGACGTACCATAAGAAGCTGACCGTCATCTGCCACAGCTACTACAGCCGCAGCTCCGTCATGATGAATATAATCCCAGTGAGCCTCATGACCATTCGCGATCACGGTATCCTCGTATATCTTTAAAATATTTCCGGTATATTTCAGCTGGCGGTCCTTGCGGATGACCGGCTCAATTTTAGCCTTGTTCTCCGGCTGGCCAGCATTCTGATTCTGTTTTTCTTCCATGTTCATGATGAATTTCTCCTTTACTGGATTCCCTTACATTTTGCGTAGCAGGCATCGGTTGCCTTGATCACGGCATTGCGCATGCCATACTCCTCCAGGGCAGCCACTCCTGCAATGGTGGTTCCTCCCGGGGAGCAGACCTTGTCTTTTAAGAGTCCCGGATGCTCTCCGGTCTCCAGCACCATCTTTGCGCTTCCAAGCACGGTCTGGGCCACCAGCTTGTACGCATCTGCCCGCGGAATGCCGTATTTTACGGCGCTGTCTGCCAGCGCCTCAATAAACATATAAACATAGGCAGGAGAACTGCCGCTGGCACATACCACCGCATCCATCAGCTTCTCTTCTACGATCGTCATGCGGCCAAAGGAAGTAAAGAGCGTTTCAATCGTCTGCTTCTCTTCCTCAGAAAACAGTGCCTGGTCATAGCAGACACCCGTCATGCCTTCGCCAACCAGAGCCGGAGTATTCGGCATAGCCCGGACAATGCGGCATTTCTTTCCAAAGCGGGCCTGTAGATTCTCAATCGTGATACCCGGGGCGATGGAAATGATGATTTGTTCCTCTGTCACCGCATCCCGGATTTCTCCGATAACCGTATCAAACTGCTGTGGCTTTACCGCCAGCACCAGACAGGAACTCTCCTTGGCGCAGCTTACATTATCCGCCGCGTAAGAAACTCCGGTCTCTGCTGCCACCTGTTCCATATGTGCTTTATTTCTTGCAGAAAAAATGAGCTGATCCGGTGCCACGGTCTTTAAAAGACCTTTTAAGATCGCGTAACCCATGTTGCCCATGCCAATAAATCCAAACTTTTTCATGTCCGTGTCCTCCTGTGCATGTGATAAGTTCATTTTAGCACAAAAGGCGCGTACTTTCCATACGCGCCTTCGTGTGAAAACCTATATTTAGTTCAGAAAATTCCTACCTATCTCCCGTTCGCCGGTTCCATATGAATGGATTTTCCTTTGATGCGGGCGTTTTTCATGCACTCCAGTACTTCCTCTGCGCAGTCCTGCGGAACTTCTACGAAGGTGTACTTGTCGTACATGTCAATGCTTCCCACCAGACGGCCGGAAATGCCAGACTCCCCTGCGATGGCACCGAGGATATCTCCCGGTTTTACCTTCTGGTCTTTTCCGATGTTGATGAACAGGCGGGCCATATCCGCGTCATCCTGATTCTTTCTGCCGCGGCCATTTCGTCCGTCTCTTCCCTTGCCCTCTCTTCTGCCGCGGCCATTTCCACGGTCACCGCGGTCACGTCTGGAATCCAGATCATCCAGGGATCTTGCCGGACGGTTGTCGAAGATGATATCCTCATTCTCCTCACCCATGTTCATGCGAAGCAGCGCTGCTGCCAGTTCCAGGGAAGTATAATCCTCCTCTAACAGCTTCTTCTCGATGATATGGGAAATGCGGTTTAAATCCATGTCTGCCAGAACTTCCTTTGCCTGATCCAGGATCTTCTCTGCCTTGATCTCGGTAATGTCATCCAGGGACGGAATTGCCTGCGGAATGATCTTGGTCTTGCAGTAACGCTGGATGTCACGCAGCTTGTATACCTCGCGTCCTACCACAAAGTTGAATGCGATACCTTCGCGGCCTGCACGTCCGGTACGGCCGATACGGTGTACATAGTACTCGTCATCCTGCGGGATATCGTAGTTGAATACTGCCTCTACGTCATCGACATCGATACCGCGGGCAGCCACATCGGTTGCCACCAGGATCTCGGTGCGTCCGTTACGGAAGCTGTTCATGACGCGGTCACGCTGTACCTGCTTTAAGTCACCGTGCAGTCCCTCCGCGAAGTAACCACGGCCCTGCAGCTCGGTTACCAGCTCATCCACCTGCTTTTTAGTATTGCAGAACGCTACGGAAAGCTTCGGAGCGTACATGTCAAGCAGACGGCACATAACCTCTACCTTAGTCTTCGGCTTTACTTCATAATAATACTGGGTTACCTTCGGCACCGTCAGCTCTTTCTTTACCACCTTGACAATCTGCGGATCCTTCTGGAAGTTCTCTGCAATCTTCTGGATCGCTGCCGGCATGGTTGCGGAGAACATCACGGTCTGGCGCTCCTCCGGAAGCTGGCTTAAGATGGTCTCCATATCCTCTAAGAAGCCCATGTTCAGCATCTCATCTGCCTCATCCAGCACTACGGTATGTACCTGGTCAAACTTCACGGTCTTGCGGCGCATATGGTCCATAACACGGCCCGGAGTACCGATGATGATCTGGGTACCGTCCTTTAAACCACGGATCTGGCGCACGATATCCTGTCCGCCGTAGATCGGCAGGATCTTGATGCCGTGCATATACTTTGCCAGATTGCGGATCTCATCTGCTACCTGGATAGCCAGCTCACGGGTCGGGCAAAGAGCGATGGCCTGCAGCTTTTTCTTCTTCGGGTCGATCTTCTGAAGAAGCGGAATGCCGAATGCTGCGGTCTTACCGGTTCCGGTCTGAGCCTGGCCGATGATATCGTAGCCCTCCAGCTCCACCGGAATGGCCTTCGCCTGGATCGGGGAAGCCTCCTCAAATCCCATGTCGGTCACGGCACGCAGGATGCGGTCATCTAACTGTAACTCTTCAAATTTTACTGTTTCCATTCATTTTCCTCATTCTATTTACAATCTGTTTTCGGGTTTCCGAAAGTTTGTTCCAGTGGGGGAACACCTCGGTCTCAGGCATGCAAACACCTGCCACCGACAGATTTTTGCACACAATCACATGAAAAAAGAAGATTCAGGATGGTATTCTGAATCTTCTTCAGCACAATTTTGTATTCTAACATACGGATTTTGGAATGTCAATTTTCTTTTCGAGTGCAATCTGGCAGAACGCTCCAATGTCTATTTCCAGGCTTTTCGCTTATCCCAATATAGCATCAAAACCGTGAACCACGTAAGCACATTTATGAAATCTCCCTGTTGGGATGTAACTTTCTCAGGAGCAAAAATTCCTATCGCAAATTAAGCAATCAAACACATCAACTGAAATTTCCACAGTGTTTTCTTATGATATGCAACATCATATTCTAATGCATCACTTCTTTCTCTGTTAGTTAGTCATTCCCGATTGGCTTTTATTGTACTCTTTCCATGTTTTGGAATAAATAGTGAGTTGTTGGAAAATTTGGAATATTTTTCAAGTAAAAGATTTGAAAGAAAAAGAAGGCCACCGAAATGGTGACCTTCCGCTCATTTTTTATTTCTCCGCACTATACTAATTTTGACATGATTTCTTTTTGTTTGTCCTGCAATGTATTCAATAACTTATGCTTGCAAATTTCGATTTCGCCTATAAGTATTCGCTTCGAATCTTCAAGAGTTAAGTTTGTTTCATGCCCTAATCTAATATCCTGCATCTGATCATACCTCCCATGAAGGGTATTAAAAAAGCCTTTGAGTATAACAGGATCCTCTTTCTTATACAATAATGGCTTCGCTCTTTCAAAATCTGCAATAACCAGATGATATGCATTTTCAATAACATCTTCATTTGTTTCTGTGACTGCAGGAATCCTTATCATACTAACATCCCTCAGTAATTCTCTAATTTCATCTATCTGCCATTCATCAAACTTATGTGTTTGCTCTGCCTTCGTCATCTTATCCATAAATTTATGATCTATACAGGAAGCCACAATACCTGCAATCAGACCACTCATAATTCCACCTTTGATCACCAGCGTCTTTATCAATTCAATCATCATCACTCTGTTTTCTCCATTCCATCTAGTATTTTCTCTGTCTGCCTGCGGTTTCTGCCCGTGAGCAGGTAAATTATTCAGGCAATCACAGGAGAATTTTCTTGCAGCCGGGTAACTCCTGGCTTAACAGTTTTCCTGGATCATCTGTTTTAATACCGCTGCTGAATTTCTTAATGCTTCCAGCTCCTGGTCACTCAATTCGATTGGCACAACTGTCTCAATTCCATTGGCATCCACCACCGAAGGAATGCTTAACACGACATCCTGAATTCCATACTCGCCTGTCATCAGGCTGGATACCGGCATGATGGACTGCTCGTCCCTTACAATGGCAGAGCAGATCCGGACAACGGCCATCGCAATTCCATAATAGGTTGCATGCTTCTTGGCAATGATTTCGTAGGCGCTGTTCTTAACACTATTAAAGATTCGTTCCATAGCCGTATCGTGATCATAGTGGCCTCTCAGTTCACAGAAATCATGAATCGGAAGGCCGCCGACTCTGGCATCACTCCATGCTGCAAGCTCACTGTCTCCGTGCTCTCCGATGATGTAAGCATGCACGCTCCGGCTGTCCACGCCCAAATGCTCTCCCAGTTCATAGCGGAATCTTCCCGTATCCAGCACAGTTCCGGAACCAATGACACGGTTGGCCGGGTAACCGGATTCTTTTAAGGCAATATAGGTAAGAATATCTACCGGATTGGAAACGATCAGTAAAATTCCATGGAATTCCCGCTTTTTAAGTTCGCCTACGATGGAGCGCATGATGGTGCTGTTTTTCTTGATCAGATCCAGCCTTGTTTCATCCGGTTTCTGGTTTGCTCCGGCAGTAATGACAATTACTGCTGCATCCGTGATATCGTCATATGTACCTGCGTATATCTTCATGGGACTGGCGAAAGCCATGCCGTGTCCAATATCCAACGCCTCACCTTCTGCCCGGTTCTGGTCTGCATCAATGAGAACCATCTCGGAGAAGAGTTTACTCTGCATCAGCGCAAATGCGGACGCGGAACCAACAAAGCCACAACCTACGATTACTACTTTTCTGCTGTTTACTGACATATGTGTACCTCCTGACTTGAGTTATGTTATTAGAGACTTGATATAAAAGTGTATAGTTGGATTATATGGGAGGATTTTAGTTTTGTCAATATTAGGAATTATTATCGTTTAGTTGCGGTAAAAATTTCTTCTTTTATAGAATTCTCTGTAACAATTAAGAGCACTAATGTTTTTGCTTTTCTACCATCCAGATTTGCTTGCCACCTTTAATTTCTACTTTAGCTCTATCTACTTTATCTGATTTCCATACTCCTGCCACGGCATATTTCCTAGTTCTATTATTCAGAATTTCTTTCAATATTTTATTAAAAAGGTCTTTCTTTTCAAAATGTAAAACAAGCGTAATCTTTTGGGTATTAACCGAAGTTTTTAAATATATTTCAGATTTAACAGGATCATATATTCTTCCTTTCACAACAGCCTCTACTATCTTGGTTCCAAAACATCCTCTTGTATGCATGCCTATGCTTCTATCATCCAACAGCATAAAGCCAACCTTTTCACCGGCGTAATAAGCTTGAGGAGACAGGCTCTTAAATGCTTTATACATTTCTCGTAAAGTTCTTAACGGATGTATTTGCGGTGAACCTATCTTGTGCACTCCCGCGCTTACCTTAGCTTTAGGAAGTGCAGTTTCTGTAAAAAGGTCCATGATTGCGTTATCAAAATTAAAACTTGATTCATCATGCTTTTTTAAATCGAATCCCACAGTACTTTCCGCAAAACTACATCCTGCCACGTGACCGCATGAACCCAATGCGCGAAAATAAGCATCTTTGCTGCCATCCACTGAGCAAATGATTAACTTCGCTCCACACAATTTATTCGGACAATAAAAAACTTTATCCCGATCCTCTTCAACTGCATCTGCCGCATAAAGACGTTCTTTTCTGTCTTTATCACGATATGCGTACTCTGCCATGCTTTAGTTTCCTTTCGAAAATTAATAAGATGTATTTCCCTTGTATCCACACAGTTGTTTTCATTTATTCAATCACATACTATTCTTACAATTTACTGATAATTTCATCAAGAGCCTCTTTGCAATCTCTAATTCGTTCTGCATTCACTTTTGTACTTTCCGAATACACCGAATAATATCCTTGTTTCATGGCTGATAATCTACCACCAGTATGTGCACAGACTACCCCAACCGTATTAAAATCTCGTAACGGTTTTGAATAGTAATCTCTGAACTCCAATTCGCTCACAACCTTCTTTGTTGGCTCTACAAAATACTCTGAATGTTCCAAATATATTTTATATAATGCTGTGGCTGTTGCATCTGATAAAGCCTTAAACGCACTTGCAGATCCTTTAAATTGCGTCAGCCTATTTCCTATCAACAAATGAATTTTAGGTACCTCCACATTTTGTTCCTCAGCCTTTTTGGCATATGTCCATGATCCATAAATGGGATGCGGTGGATTCGTTCCATGTAATAATGCAATCATTGCTGACGCTGCTGTTTTTGATGAGTCATCTGCGTTAATGGGTACAAGCAATCTCTCTACCCCAGATACTGCAATTTGAGTATAGATACTAAAACTTGGGTTTGTATCCACAAAAATCATCCACATAGAGTCATCTTCATTTGCTATTTTATTAATAAATGCCTTTATTAAATTCTGAATCCATTTCCATGGTTGAGCATTCGGTGTTAATGCCTTTGCAGATGCCGCATCATTAATTGCAGGTGCCATAGGTTCAAGATTACCGTCTCCACATAACAAATACAAATTTTGAGGTGCATATTGATTGTAGCTTGATACATTCACAACAAAATTATATGGATCTGGCAATTCCGCGCCTCTACCATTGGTAATTACTGTACTCAGATAACCAACAACTGATCTCGGTGTTGTTTCCTTGCAAAAGTTAATTATATTATCTTCCCCAATTGGCCCTCCCCCCAAAAGCATCATGCTTGAATTCGCCTGAGGACATAAATCAATCACCAAAACTTTTTCATCCGGATGAAGTTCTGCATATCTCATTGCCAAATGAAATGTTATCGTACTCTTGCCTACACCGCCTTTATTATTCCATAAAGCATAACTATGTATTAATCCCATTCCTTTTCTCCTACTTTAATTCTATAATGTGTTATCAACTTGTACTTCATTTCTGACTTTGACATCATGATGAATAAAGTTACGATTCGTCAACTGCTGAACCACTTCGTCATATACCGGTGCCTGATGCTTTGGATCCCTTATGGTAAGAAGCATACAAAACTCCTGACTCAGTCTCGTTCCTCTCCGCTCTGCATCTTTTTCCAGGAAATCTCTATATAATCCCTCCAGCTTCAGATACCATTTTCTACCGGACGGCAAATATTTTTCTTTATTGGCCGGTGTCATCTCAGCAAGATCAACTGCATACTTCTTTACTGGATGAAATTTTTTACCATATTTCACCAGAGTACACTCTCGTTCAAATCCAGTGAGTGGATGCACGCCCTTAACCCTGCTGCTATACAGTCCATCCGAAAGCAAGTTTCGGTTATCCCCCAATCCTTTTGGATTTCGAATGGTTGGGCGCGTAGTATCCCGGTCTACTTCTGTTTCATAGGTTCCAAAATATACATCCATATTCGACTGGCAATACTCTCCTGCCTGCTTATCATCCACAATCGTCTTGGATACCAGTGTCAGAATAATCTGACCAGTACAATATCCGTTTTCATCAATTAAACTGGTCGGATACGGAAAATCAAACATCTCAATAAAACTTCTCTTTTCCAACGTATCTCTTAAAATCAGGGTAATTTCATCAGGAGAATTGTACAAAATGTCCTGTGCACTAACAGGAATTCCAAATCCCATCTGTGTAGTCTTATCTTCCATCTTCATGGAGTTGTTACTCGGATACTTTGCATAATGAATCATGAGGGCACGGATCATCAGCGGATCAAAATCTTCATTCATCATGAAAGCCAGTTCTGAAGCAATTCTGGTCACAACCGGGGTTGAAAAACTAGTTCCAGAATCTCTCACTACACGCTCATTCAGACCAAAAGACCTTACTCCATGCTTTACTAAATTTCCAAGATCGTCCACGCCTGCATTTCCACCATAAAATACAAGATCCGGCTTTATAATGTTTGCTGGTCCTGGACCAATTCTCGTAAATGGAGATGGTGTATTCGGTTCCGCATAATCGTATAATTCTTTTTCTCCTGCGACAGAACCAACAACCAGTGCCCGAACTGAATCACCGGATTTGCTAATTCGACTTTTAGGCAAGCCTTTCATAAAATTCGCGCAGTTTCCTGCAGATTTTACGATCAAAACATTGTTCTCGTCCTGTATATTATCCAAAGCCATTCCAAATTCCGAGAATTCATCCAGTTCACATTCCTCTTTTGTTCCCAATGACAAATTCCACACTTTTACCTGCGGATTTCTTTTTACTGCTTCACGAATATTATCAACCAGATCTTCCGGATAAATGGCTTCTTTTCTTTCATCTGGATACACTACCGCATTAAACAGACGGATTCCTTTGGTTGAATACACTTTATATGAATTCAGTTCATCTCCGTATTCCATAATACCTGCCACAAATGTTCCGTGCGCATTATTCTGATATTCCACCGGATAATTCGTATGTTCTTTTGCTTCTTTCCACGGCTTTAAGTACGAAATCCCTGCAATTCCTGTATCCAGAACGCCTGCAAGCGGATAATTTTCTTCTGGATCTGGAACTCTTACCATCGATGCCTCATCAAATTCCAGGGCATCCAGCGTTAAAGCCAATGGCTTTGTTTCTTCTGCTGCATAAAGGCCCTCAAAATCTTCCAGAAAATTCATCTCATCTGCACTGTCTATGGTAACGCGGTAAATATACATATCTGATGTAAATCTGGTTGCCGTATTCAATTTAATATTATGCTGTCTGCAATGTTGCTCAAACAAAATTTTAACCAGCTGATTTCTATCATAATCGTTGTAGTTTAACAGACGAACTCTGTATTCCCCGCAGCCAGACTCCGTTCTCTCTATAAACGGCTCATATAGCTCCATATCCGTGATTGCAGATATAACCGATGCATTGTCTTCTTTATTGATGACATCTGTTATCTTATCAAGAATCGCGTTGTTTTCCACCAGTGATAAAATCTGGCGATCCCCATATACACCAATTACATTTTCATGACCATCACTTTCCAACACATCAACAAGTTTTTTTCTGTGCGTCTTTGCCAAAGCTTCAGCATGAAGTGTTGTTTTCATAACTACTGGGAGAACTTTGCCCTCGCTTTTCCTTTCCGCGCAGCGTTCTTTCATTGTGGAAAGACTTTGGGTTAGTAGCTGCATATGCTGTTTCAAAGGTTCTCCGTGTAATACCCACGAATAATCTCTGTCGGGAGAACCTCCTGCTTCTGTTTTTCTATCATCGTACTCTTTTCGTTTTTCAAATATTTTAATTGGTAAGTATTTTTCATTCATGCTTCATTCCCTCCAAATACTCATTCACTTTTCTTCTGGAAAGATTCAAATAGTCCGCAACATATTTTTTCGGTACTCCGGCACTGTACATATATTTTGCGAACTGCTCCATAGAAAAATCCCCATGGTTACGAAAGTAATAAATTTCGCCAATTACATCGGCCAGTTCCAGCTCTGCTTTTTGTTTTATAATCAGCTTTTTTATCATATTATTTGTAATATTTCTGATGTCGGAATAAGACAATCCTAAAAGCGCACTTTCTATTTTTTTCCATTGTCCGGCTTTTATTGAATCTGCTTTCACAACATCCGGCATCGTTTGAAACATCTGGCGTATTTCTTCCACACCAGGTCTTGGCATTTCAATCACTGTCTGAAATCTTCTCCAGATTGCGCTGTCTAATAATTCATGATGATTTGTTGCAGCTATCAAAATTCCATCATGACAGTAAGCATCCATATTCTGTAACAGGCTATTTACAACCCGCTTGAGTTCTCCCAATTCATGCTGATCATCTCTGGCCTTTGCAATGGCATCAAACTCATCAAGAAACAATACACATGGCTGCTTTTTTGCAAACTCAAATATTTTATGAATATTTTTTGCGGTATTTCCCAACAAAGAAGAAATGAGTGTGTCTAAACGCGCAACTACCAGTGGTAACTGCATTTGCTCCGCAATATAGCGTGCGGCACTTGTCTTTCCGCATCCCGGATAACCATACAGCAGAAGGGACATATTAAAATCCAATCCCATTGCTTCCATTTTTTCTTTATTATAAATCGTGTCTAAAAAGTCCTTTAGCTTATATTCCACCGGCGGTGTCAGAATTAGTTCCTCTGCCGTAGGATGATAATCAATTTCCACAATATCCAAACGACTTTCCTGATCTACCGGAGGTGCCACCAAGGCATCCGTTACTGCCTGACCAAAGTTTTTTCGTTCCAATATGGTTGTAATTCGTTTACTTCCTCGGTTTTCTCCATCCTCTTCCAGTTTTTTTGCAAGTAATTTAGCATAATTGATTACCTTATCTTTATCCCGGTCCAAACCGGCTTCTATGATTTTTCCTATTTCTGTATAGAACATTCCTTCTACCTCCTGCTTTGTACAGTTTCATTTTAGCATTTCAATGTGCATTTTTCAATCAAAACGTGCATTTTTTTAATTTATTGTGCTTTATTTTAATATATTGTTCCTTTTATCGCGTTTTCCTTCATTTTTTCATTGTCAAACATAGCTGCAGGGATTATAATACAAATATAGAATTAATTAAAAGACGAAAGATTGGAATAAGATCATGTATAAAAATGAACGATGCTTAATATTTGATGAATCTGGAAATTTAGGTACATCTGGCAGATATTTTGTAATTTCTTGCATTGATACAACAAATGCCAAAGCTCTGCATAACATAATGAAACGCAAACTACAACAAGCCGGTGAATTATTTCCTGAGCTCAGGACTTTACATGCGCATGAAATAAAGGCTAAAGATGCTTACCCAGCTGTAAAATATCACATTCTAGAAAGCATTATTTCTAAAGATATAACAATTTCCTATATTGCCATTGATCTATTACATATAGAAGAAAGATTATTAAAAGACAAAAATATCTTATATAACTATGCTTCCAAATTACTTATCTCAAGGCTAATCACTAAAACAGATGAAGGGAAAACTATAAACATCTTATTCGATCATAAAATGACTAAAATTACTTCCACAAATTCCTTAAAAGATTATATAACTGTCCATATCTTATACGAAAAGGGCTTAGATGTTAATATTAACTTTGAATACAAGAACTCCGATGCCGCTGATGCTTTTATTATTCAAGCTGCCGACTATATCGCCAATGCACTCTATACCTATTACGAATACAACAGTGATTTGTATAAATCACTTATACACCATAAGTTGAATGTGGTTCAGCTTTTTCCTTACAAAAATTTTGGTAAATAAATAGAAAATATGCTTGATTCTTTACATATAATATGTTATCATATTGATGAAAATAATCTTGGGTATGTAAGCCCATATTAGTGTGTGAATTCATTTAAACATAAGCTACCTGTGTGGTAGCCGCTAATATGGCAGTACCCATTTTTATATTTGTAAAATCATCCATTATTTACATTATAAAATATTAAATTGAGCTGTAACGCCAATATGTTACAGCTCATTTTATTTATACAAAAATCAATTTGCACTTTAATTATGGTAAAATCTTTATTAAAAGTTCCGCTCCGGTGATAATCCCTGGTTCGTTCCATAGGTATTATAAATCTGCTCAAAGGTTCCTTTCGGTGCCTGGGCGATAAAGGATGCGCCGCTGCCGTACTTTCCATACAGCTTCATGATCTGGGCCATCTGGTCTTTCTCGATGGCCACGCAGCCGGAGGTGTACTCCTTAAACTCACCGGAGCAGTGTAAAAACAGCGCGGAGCCCTGATTCTTGATGCCGTTCGGATTGAATCCGGCATCGATGGCGTAATCATAATATCCGGCATAGCCGCTGCTGCCAACCCGTTCACCCTCTTTGGAAAGGTCACGGCTCATTTTGTTGGTGTCATCCTCCCAGACATAGGTATCATCCACCTGAATATAATCAGAAGGAAATCCCTCCAGCGCTTTGGCCTGTCCGAACGGGGTATTCATTTTAAATACTCCGATCGGCGTAGTCTTATCTCCGGAGTGACGGTGGTTGCTCATGCCGTTCATACCGAGATGCCCGGTGGTCTCCAGCCGTTTCTCCCAGGCTCCTGCCGCGCTGCTCCGCTCAAAGGCGTAAACATTACAGTTAGAACCGCCGGTTCCTTCCACGATCACCAGCACCCTTGCTTCTTCCGGAAGCACAAAGCGGGATGCGTCTGCGGTCCCCGCCTGGGCCGATGCTGCCGTTACTTCTGTTGTATCTGTCTTACCTTCCATCTGATTTTCTGCCTCCCCGCTTCCGCTCTGCTGCGGTGCGTCAAAACTTACGTTGGTTGCCGCCGCCGTATTCTGTCCACCGCCTGCCGTCAGAACCGGTGCGGAAAGAATGGCTGCCGCCATATAAATTCCTGCATGGATTCCCATGTTTTATCCTGCCTTTCTTCTTTTATACCTTGAACCGATATCCCACGCCCCAGATGGTCTCAATATACTGCGGCTTTGCGGTATTGAACTCGATTTTCTCACGAATCTTTTTGATATGCACAGTTACTGTGGCAATGTCTCCGATGGAATCCATATCCCAGATTTCCCGGAACAGTTCTTCCTTCGTGTATACATGGTTTGGATTCTGGGCCAGAAAAGTTAAGAGATCGAACTCCTTGGTGGTAAAGTTTTTCTCCTCGCCGTTCACCCAGACTCTGCGGGCTGTCTTGTCAATCTTTAACCCGCGGATCTCAATGATCTCATTCTCCGGGCTTCCACTTCCGATCAGGCGCTCATAGCGGGCCAGATGAGCCTTCACCCGGGCCACCATCTCACTTGGACTAAAAGGTTTCGTCATGTAATCATCGGCGCCCAGGCCCAGGCCGCGGATCTTGTCGATATCATCCTTTTTGGCGGAAATCATGATGATGGGCGTATTCTTGACTTCCCGGAACCGTTTGCAGATTTCAAATCCATCCATGCCCGGAAGCATGAGGTCCAGGATCAGAAGATCAAAATCTTCATTCAAGGCCCGCTCCAGGCCCACATCTCCCTGCTCCTCCAGTTCTACTTCAAAACCGCTTAACTCCAGATAATCCTTCTCGAGCTCCGCGATGCTAGTCTCATCTTCAATGATCAGAATTCTGCTGCTCATTTTGTATTACCTCCTGATATTTTCTCAGCACAAAATGCATTTCCGTGCCGATTCCTTCTTTGCTGGTGGCCCAGATGCGGCCGCCGTGATCTTCAATGATCTTCTTGACAATGGAAAGGCCGATGCCGCTTCCGCCCTTGGACGAATTCCGGGAGGAATCCGTGCGGTAGAACCGGTCAAAGATATAGGGCAGATCCTTGGTGGCAATGCCCCGGCCATTATCCTCAATCTCCACCTGAATAAAATCGCCCACATCCTTGATGCGGATGTTGATGATGCCCTTCGGCTTATCCAGATATTTGACAGAGTTGCTGATGATGTTGTTGATGACACGCTTCATCTGCTCCGCGTCGGCAATGACTTCCACATCCTCATTGACATAGTTAAAATACCCCAGCTCAATGCCCCGGGATTCCATATCCAGGCCAACCTCCTCCGCACAGTCACGGAAGTAGCTGTTGACATTGATCTTATTGAAGGTATAGGGAATCTTGTTGGTATCAATCTTGGAATAAAAGGTCAGCTCATCAATCAGCCGGTCCATGTCGTTGGCCTTGTTATAAATGGTACGGATATATTTCTCCAGCTTTTCCGGCGAGGAGGCCACACCGTCCAGAATACCCTCCACATAGCCCTTAATGGCCGTGATCGGCGTTTTCAGATCGTGGGAAATGTTGCTGATCAGTTCCTTATTTTCATTGTCATACTGTATCTTCTGCTCGGCACTCTCCTTTAAACGGATGCGCATCTCCTCAAAGTCCTGACACAGCTCCCCGATCTCATCATCTTCCTCGATATCCAGGGTGAAATCCAGATTGCCATCCCGGATCTTTCTGGTTGCCTCCTGAAGCTTGCTCAGCGGACGCAGGATGGAACGGTACACCCAGATGGTCAGGGAACCGCAGATAAACATCAGCATCAGCACCGCCGTGATCATCAGCTGGGCCACCATAGTTTTGACTTCCGGAGCAAATTCATCCATCCGGTAGACCATAAACAGACGGCCCACCGACAGCATCAGTCCCACAAACATGATTGGGAGGACGCTGAATGTCACGAATGCAATGGCAAGACGCGTTTTTAACTTCATAAAAAATACACCTCTCTCTACTGACTAACAGTATAGCACAAGAGGTGTATTCCGTGTATTAAACTATTCTAAATTTTCAAACAATTACTTAGTTTCCGCACTCGATGCTGATCTCGTTGAACTTCTCCAGAATATGATCGATCTGGATCTGCTTTTTCTCCTCACCGGCCTTGTCAATGATGGCGTGGCCCTGATGCATCATCAGAAGGCGGTTGCCATACTCCACAGCATAGCGCAGGTTGTGGGTAACCATGATGGTGGTGAGGTGTTTCTCTTTTACCACCTTATCCGTCAGTCCCATGATAATGTCTGCGGTTTTCGGATCCAGTGCCGCGGTATGCTCATCCAGGATCAAAAACTCAATCGGTGTCATGGTAGACATAAGCAGTGCCATGGCCTGGCGCTGTCCGCCGGAAAGCACGCCGACCTTCACATCCATCTTATCTTCCAGGCCTAAGCCCAGCATATGAAGCTGCTCCCGGTAAAACTCCACCCGCTGGCGGTTGGTACCCGGGCGCAGATTGAAGGGTTTTCCCTTGTTATCGGCCAGAGCCATATTTTCCAGAATGGTCATGGACGGGCAGGTTCCCATGGCCGGATTCTGATACACGCGGCCGATGCGCTTCTGCCGTTTGAACTCCGGCATGTTGGTGATATCTTCGTTTCCAATTTTAATCTGTCCGGCATCCAGCGGAATGCTGCCGCAGATCAGGTTCAGCATGGAAGTTTTTCCGGAACCGTTGGAACCGACCACAGATACAAACTGACCGTCCTCAATGGAAAGGGAAAAGTCGTTGAACAGGCACATTTCATTGACGGTGCCCGCATTGTAATATTTATGAATGTGGTTTAACTCAAGCATGTGCCTTTACCTTCCTTTCCTTCCGGTTACTGGCAACCAGAATGATCAAAAACAGAACTGCCGTGATCAGCTTTAAATCCGATGCCGCCATACCCAGGGCAATGGCCAGGGACACGCAGGCTTTGTAAACGATGGAACCGAAAATCACGGCGGTGGTCGCTTTCACGCTGTGGAACCGCTTTAACAGCTTGGTTCCAATGATGACACTGGCCAGGCCGATCACCATGGTGCCGGTACCGGTGCTGACCTCAAAGAATCCCTTCTGCTGGCAGTATACACAGCCTGCCAGAGCTACGAAGCCATTGGCCAGAGCCAGACCCAGGATCTTGACCATGCCTTTATCCTTTGCAAGGGAAGTAACCAGCACCTCATTGTCACCGACCGCCCGGAGCAGATATCCGGCACGGGTCTTTAAGAACAGATCCAGCAGAATCTTGCAGACCAGAACGATCACAAACAGGATGATGCTCACCAGATACGGATCCAGCGCCTCCGGTACGACAGATTCCAGAAACGCGTTCTCAAAAATGGTTTCCTTACTGAAGATCGGCAGATTTGCTTTTCCCGCAATCCGAAGGTTAATGGAGTACAGCGCTGTCATCATAATGATGCCCGAAAGAAGATCCCGCACCTTCAGCTTAACATGGATCAGACCGGTAATGCATCCGGCCAGCAGTCCGGCCGCAAAGCTTAAGACCAAAGTCAGGGCCGGATGTACGCCCTTTAAGATCAGCATGGCTGTGACAGCCGCTCCCATCGGGAACGTGCCGTCCACAGACAGATCCGGAAAATCCAGGATTTTGTAGGTAATGTATAAGCCGAGTGCCATAATCGCGTAGATCAGGCCTTCCTCGATGACGCCAATGATGATAGACATGTGTTTCCTCCGATTTCTAAGAGCGTTTATTCTATATTATTAATACGCTCTAGTTGGTTATAATCTCATCGAACAGTGCTGCCGCATTGTCGGAAAGCTCTGCCGGGATGGTGATGCCAAGGTTTTCTGCTACTTTGTTGTTGCCATAGAAAGCTGCCTCTTCAATAACTTCAAAGTTCATCTCGCTTGCTTTCTTCTCGCCCTTTAATACTTTTGCTGCCATCTTACCGGTCTGCTCGCCAAGGCTTACATAGTCCAGTCCAACCGCTGCCAGGCAGCCGATCTTAACCTGCTCGATCTCGCTTCCGAATACCGGAATGTTCTTCTTTGCTGCCTTATCCAGGATAACCGGAAGGGAGCTTACTACGGTGTTATCGGTTAAGTTGTTGATGCAGTCTACTTTCTCTACCAGGGCATCTGCTGCTAACGGAATGTCTGCAGTAGAGGAAATGCCGCTCTCTACGATCTCAAAGCCATACTCCGGTGCTGCTTTCTTGTATTCCTCAATTGCGGAAACGGAATTGATCTCACTGGTGCTATACATGATACCGATGGTCTTTGCATCCGGAAGCATGGTGCGGATCATCTTTAACTGGCTCTCAACCGGAAGCTTGTCGCTGGTACCAGTGATCTCGCCGACCGGAGTTCCGTCTGCGTTTGCAAGCTCTGCCAGAACCGGATCGGTCACTGCGGTGTAGATAACCGGAACGCCTGCGTCCTTCGCTGCGCTGTAAGCACTCTGGGCGATCGGGGTTGCAATGGCACAGATCAGATCAGCTTTCTTGGAGAGGAAGTTGTTCATGATCTGGCTTGCGGTGCCGCCGTCTGCCTGTGCGTTCTCGTAAAGAATGGTCAGGTTCTTGCCTTCCACGATGCCCTCATCTGCCAGGCCCTGTAAAAATCCGGTACGGCAGTTATCTAAGGAGCCGTGCTCTGCGAACTGGCCAATGCCTATGGTATATTCACCATCTGCAATTTTCACACCCTCTGCTGCCTCTGCGGTAGTTTCCTCTGCTGCTGCCTCTGCGGTGATCTCTGCTGCTGTGGTATCTGCTGCGGTAGTCTCTGCAGTCTTGCTTCCGCATCCTGCTAATGTCATCATTGCTGCCATTGCTGCTGCCATCACTTTTACACTTTTTTTCATAATCTTTACCTCCTTAAAATAAAAAAGTCCCAAATACAGATTTTAATCTGTATTTGAGACGAATTCACTTAATCCGCGGTACCACTCAAATTGGTTTGCACCCACTCACCCGTATACTAACATATACGCCGCCAGATAACGGTTGCGGTCTCCGTCAGTCCCTACTCCCTGCTATGTGTTTTGCTCCGGTTTCAGATCTGCCCTCGAAAGTCCATTCAGCAATCCCTTCCATACTGCAATCCCACCACCTGCAGCTCTCTGTGATATCAGCGAAGTGCTTACTCCTCTTTCTCATCGGTTTGTCGTTGTTGGTACTTATCATAATGCGGCAGAATGGATTTGTCAACCACTTTTTTCAGACAATTTGCAATCGGTCCGACAGGGGAGTGCCACGAAACAGAACCCGACAGTTCTGGGTCCTATTTCACGGCACTCCCCTGTCTACGTTACTGGCTAAACTACAGATTCAGTTTGTCGTAACTTTTACTTAAATATACATCCAACCGTTCTCTTAACGCCCAGTATTCTTCCTGCTCCAGGTTCGGATCGCGTTCCAGGATGCGGTTTACTTCTTCGGATACGGTCTTTAACAGATTGGCGTCGGTAAAGATATCCGCGATCTTAAATTCCATGTCGCCGCTCTGGCGCAGGCCGAAGAAGTCACCGGGGCCACGCAGTTTTAAGTCCTCAGAAGCAATGTAAAAGCCATCGTTGGAGCGATTTAGGATGTCCAGGCGCTCCTGGGTTCCATCCTGATCGGAGCAGTTGACCATAATGCAATAGGACTGGTGCGCGCCACGGCCTACACGGCCACGCAGCTGATGAAGCTGGGCCAGGCCAAAACGCTCGGCATTCTCGATCATCATGACGGTGGCATTCGGCACGTTGACACCGACCTCCACAACTGTGGTAGAGACCAGCACCTGAATCTCTCCGAAGGCAAAGCGCTCCATGATCTGGTTCTTCTCCTTCCCCTTCATTTTGCCATGCAGATACTCCACAGTAATGCCTGCGGGCAGCTTTTCCCGCAACAGCTTTGTGTAATCCAGCACATTTTCTGCCTCGATCATCTCACTCTCTTCTACCATCGGACAGATCACATAAGCCTGACGCCCGGCTGCCACCTCTCTGGCAATGAACTGGTATGCCTTATCCCGGTACCCGGTGTTCACCACACAGTTTTTAATCGGCAGACGCTCTGCCGGCATTTCATCGATAATGGAAATGTCCAGATCCCCATACAGAATGATAGCCAGGGTCCGCGGAATCGGGGTGGCACTCATAACCAGTACATGAGGGGTCAGCTCCGGGTCCGTCTTGCTGCCCTTGTTGCCCAGGGCTTCCCGCTGTCCTACGCCAAACCGGTGCTGCTCATCGGTGATGACCAGCGCCAGACGGTCATAATGCACCTTCTCCTGAATCAGGGCGTGGGTCCCCACAATGATGTCTGCCTCATGGGACGCAATCTTCTCGTAGGCAATGCGTTTTTCCTTCGCGGTCATGGAACCGGTCACCAGCACCACCTGTTTTTCAATTCCATATGTGGCAAACAATTCCGTGATGGATTCGTAATGCTGCTTTGCCAGGACCTCTGTCGGTGCCATCATAGCACCCTGACAGCCATTCATGGCCGTTTCCAGAAGCGCCAGCACCGCCACGATTGTCTTTCCGGAACCCACATCGCCCTGTACCAGCCGGTTCATGACCAGGCCGCTCTCCATATCCTTCCGTACTTCCTCCAGTACCTTTTTCTGGGCTCCGGTTAACTCATAGGGCAGGGATGCCAGAAGCTTGTCCACCTCCGGCGCCCGCGGTGTCACATATTTGCTTTTCAGATCCTGCCGTTTTTCTTTTAAGCGGCGTACGGAAAGCAGAAAGAACAAAAACTCATCAAACACCAGACGTTTTCTGGCAAAAAGCAGTTCTTTTTTATCCGTTGGAAAATGGATGTGCTCAATGGCATAGTTATATTCTGCCAGTTCGTAGCGGCTGCGCAGTTCTTCCGGTAAGTATTCCCGCTCCATCTGACGCTGCTCTAACGCCTGCTGCACCGCCCGAGTAATAGCCTTGTTGCCCAGGCCCTTTGTCTGGCCGTACACCGGCTGCATGGAATGCATGATCCTCCGGTACTGTTCCGGTGTGAATACATCTGGCTGCTCCATGGTCAGCCGTCCGCTCTTCTTCACCACGCGGCCCCGGAATATGAGGATCTGGCCCATCTGCAGGACATTGCGCAGATAAGGCATATTGTACCAGGTCAGCTGCAAGGCTCCGGTCATATCCCGCACATCGGTAATGATAACCTGAATATTTTTAAACCGGCGCACGGACGGTGTTTTCATAAGCTGGCCGGATACCGCAAACATCTCTTTTTCCCGCAGTTTTCCAATAGGCACCGGCTCCTCATAGGCATCGTAGGCCCGCGGGTAATCGTGAAGCAGCTCCTCCACCGTCTCCACGCCCAGCTTCGCAAACAACTTTGCGGTTTTTTCTCCAATTCCTTTCAGACTTGTGATGGGTTGCTGATTCATAGTTTTTTTCTCCTCGTTCCATAATCCAGATTCTGCTGGCACAAAATATACCGCGTCAAAAGCATCGTTCCGCAGCATATAACACAAAAGGAGAGTCATCCCCAAAAGACAACTCCCCTCATATTCCACCTTACAGCACAGTTTCTATTTCCAGCTGTACGTGCTTTTTGACTACTCCACAGAAATCAGGTAATAGTAAATCGGCTGACCGCCCTCCTGAAGCTCAATTTCCACATCCGGGCAGCTTTCCTGAAGCTTTGCAGTCAGGGCCTCTGCGTCCTCTGCGGTGACATCACTTCCGTAGTACACGGTAACCAGCTCGGAATCCTCATCCAGCATGGCCTTTAAGGTATCAATGGTGGCCTTCTCCAGACTGGTGCTGACAGCCAGCATGCCGTGATCGCCGATTCCCATGATATCGCCCTCATGGATCTCCATATCATCGATAACAGTATTGCGGACCGCATAAGTGATCTGGCCGGTCTTCACGCGGCCCATCTCCTCTACCATGGCTGCCAGGTTCTCCTCCGGAGTCTGGTCCGGGATAAAGTTGATCAGTGCGGTAATGCCCTGGGGCACCGTCTTGGACGGAACTACAATAATCTGCTTGTCCTCCACCAGATACTTTGCCTGCTCTGCAGCCAGAATGATGTTCTTGTTGTTCGGCAGAATGTAAACGGTATCTGCATTCACATGCTCAATGGCATTGACCATATCCTCGGTGCTCGGATTCATGGTCTGTCCGCCTTCGATCAGATAGTCGGCTCCAATGCCCTTAAAAATCTCGCCCAGTCCATCTCCCACGGATACGGCAATGAAACCATACGCCTTTCTCGGCTCATGCTTTGCTGCCTCAGCATTTTCTTCCTCGGCCTTCTGCTCTGCTGCCTTGCGCTCTGCGTCCTGAATCACGCGTTCCTGATGCTCCTCGCGCATGTTGTCGATCTTCATGCGGGACAGGGAACCAAAGGTCAGCGCCTTTTGGATGGCAAGACCCGGATCGTTGGTGTGAACGTGTACTTTTACGATATCATCATCGGAAACAACAACAATGGAATCACCGATGGACTCCAGGTAAGCCTTGAACTCATGCTCGCTGTTCTCATCGTAATGCTTCTCCAGATTGATGATAAACTCGGTGCAATAGCCATATTTGATATGAGCCGTGTCGATATCAGTGGATGCTGCGCCCTTTGCCTCGGATGCAGCTGCGCTGACCGGTTTTGCGTCCGGAACCGTAATATCTACTTTCTTGCCGCTTAAGCCGTCAAACGCGCCCTTTAATACCTGCATCAGGCCCTGGCCGCCGGAGTCTACCACACCAGCCTGCTTTAATACCGGAAGCATCTCCGGGGTCTGACTCAGTACATAGTCACCGTGCTCAATGACTTTGCCGCCGAACTCTAATACATCGTCGGTCTCCTCAGCAACCTCTACTGCTTTATCAGCCATGCCCTTCGCCACTGTGAGGATGGTGCCCTCCTTCGGCTTCATAACAGCCTTGTAAGCAGTCTCCGTTGCATGAACGAACGCCTGTGCCAGGGTCTTGACATCTACAGTCTCTTTTCCTTTGATTTCCTTGGTAAAACCGCGGAACAGCTGGGATAAGATAACGCCGGAGTTTCCGCGCGCGCCACGCAGGGAACCGGAAGAAATAGCCTTGGCCAGGGAATCCATAGTCGGGTTCTCTACTGCTGCCACTTCTCTTGCCGCAGACATGATCGTCATGGTCATGTTGGTTCCGGTATCACCGTCCGGCACAGGAAATACGTTTAACTCGTTGATCCATTCTTTTTTTGCTTCTAATCCCTTTGCTCCGGCAAGAAATGCCTTCTGCATCAGACGGGCGTCTATTACCTTTACACTCACCGTCAGGTCCTCCTTAATCGATAACTCGTACACCTTCTACATAAATGTTGATCTTATCAACCTCCATGCCGGTGAATTCTTCTACTTTGTATTTTACACTTGCGATCAGGTTGTCTGATACCGCGCAGATGCTGACACCATATGCCACGATTACATGAAAATCAATGGAAATATGGTTGTCCTGCACCACCACGGTGATTCCGTGGGTCAGGCTCTCGCGCTTTAACAGCTTAACCAGTCCGTCTTTCATGCTGACAGCTGCCATACCAACAATACCAAAACACTCTACGGCCGTCATGCCTGCGTACATGGCAATGACATCGGAGCTAATCTGAATCTCGCCCAGTTTGTTATTGATGCGTCCCTTCATAGAAACCCCTCCATATCTATCTTATTTGCCGCAGAATGAAAAGCTCTGCGGCATTGCTTTCTGCTATGCCATTTTAGAAAAAGGCATTATTTAACTAATTAATCATACCATACATCCTTATTTATGTCCATTAGGACTTTCCTCGAAAACATTTTTCGGAAAATTATTTCCACGTTTTTCCCAATTTCTCCTGGTTCCTCACAAATTTCTCAAAAAAATGTGAAATTTCACTTGCCAAAATAAAGACTTTCTGCTATCATACTTTATGTTGTGGTTCCTTACGGGACCAAGTACCGGTTAAGGAGGTGCAATCATGGCTAAATGTGCAATCTGTGAAAAGGCTGCTCACTTCGGAAATAACGTGAGCCACTCCCATAGAAGATCCAACGCGATCTGGAAAGCAAACGTTAAATCCGTTAAGGTTAAAGTTAATGGAGGAGCTAAGAAGATGTATGTATGTACTTCTTGCTTACGTTCTGGCTTAGTTGAAAGAGCATAATTGGAACTGAATGCTGAGGACATGTCGTTTGACATGTCCTCTTTTTCGTTTCAGGATTTCTGTAAATCTTCTAATTTCGCAAATTTCTGCTGTTTTTCGCATTTATCTCATCCGCAAAACAGATAATACCCAAGGGTCAGGCATCCGATAATAAAGATCAGCGTAGACAACGTCTCCGGAATAAACAAAAGAAGCGTCATTCCGATTCCAAAACAAAAAAGCATAAGCCCCAGAACACGCCTCATGGCGGCCTCCCGATATAAAAACACAGCCATTTCTGCATCATCGTCTGACGCAGAAACAGCAGCGTAAGTTTTCACTATCAGTATATGCCGTATCCCACAAGGTATGAACCAGGGCTTATGCCAAATGCTCATTGTTCTCTTCGTATTCTGTAATCCGCGCGTGATAAGCCTCCGCAGATTATTCGGTCTTTTCTTCCGTATGTTTCTCTGCTTCTTCACTGGCCACGGCAATCTCCTGCGCCGTTTCCATCGCTTTTTCCGAAACCGTTTCTTCCTGCTTTCCGCCAACAAACTTATTCACAAAATCCGGCACCATGTCAAGAACCTTGGTCACCGCATCCTGCTGCTTGATGTTCACCAGCTTGGTCACACCATTCTGGATCACAAGAACCGCGCTGGGACTCATCTTGGCGCTCATACCGCCGCCACCGTTATGCTTTGCGTTGTCCGCAAAGGAACCAGCTGCCATGCCGCAGGTCACATCTACCAGCGGAAGGATGATGGCATCGTCTACCTTCACGGCATCTCCCACCACAGTCTTTGTCGTTACAAACTGATCCATCCCCTTAAACAGGGCCTCTACCGTTGAAACAAATTGATTCTCTGCCATATAATCCTCCTTTATGCGGACGGCCCGACACTCCAGGTCTTAAGATTCCCGCCATTTTTTGACCCACAAACGGATCTGTTTATTCTGAAACATCCGGAATGCCAGAAATATAAGTGTTCCCAGACGGATGCGTCCCTTCAATTTCAGTTCTCCATCCAGGCATGGCTCCATAAAATCCGGGCACACCTGAACATGCCGGCCATACAGTCCATAAAACGGGCTGATCCAGGTGAGAACCTGGCCGGTCGTATACGGATCACCAAAGCCAAAATGAATTTTTCCTTCCAGTTTTTGCGGCAGTACATGCCGGATGAGAGCAAAAATCTGCCGTTTGGCCAGGCGGAAAGCTTTTTTATTTTCCTCATCCCGGATAAAAGTCAAGATTGTCTCCCACTGTTTTTTTCCTTGTCTGAATTTCCTGGCAATTTTTTTGAACCTTTGGGAAATTCTGTGAATCCTAGCTTTCAGGTTTGCTATACACTTGCGAATTCGTTCCGGAATCGCGGACAGAAGGAAACTTGATTTTTTCGATTTCAGATCTACGTTATCCGGCGTCTCTGTTTCAGGAATTTTCGGAGTTTCCCCGATTTTTGTTTTCTGCACAGCTGCCTCTGATTTCGCAGTCTCAGAATATACTTCCGTTTCACACGTTTCTGCACGTTCCGTCCGCTCTGTTTTCACCTGTTCCGGCTTCACTTCCGCGGTTTCCACCCGCTCCGCCAGTTCCTGTTCCAGAGCATTTTCTGCCTCCCCATCTTTTCCTCTGCCCGGATGAAACCACAGAATCCGAAAATCCATCTGTGCTTCCCCGTCATAGGAAACCTTTATGGAAATGAGGCGCATAAACCAGCTTGCCGAGGCACTGCCCTTCAAATGCTCATAAATGCTGCCCTCCGCCCGATACCGGACCGGCACAAGCAGCACGCTGAATAGCACAAACAGGATCAGGCCCAGAATGATCAGGAGCAAAATCCCGATTATTTTTAAGATTCCCAGTACGATTGCTACCATACGTCAATTCCTGTAAAGCGGGCAAAGGCCTCCGCTGATACCTCTCCTGTTTTCTGATACAGATCATCCACCATCCGGCGCGCCACCTCCAGGGCCTCCCAGTAGGTCACCGCGATTCCCAGGATCATGCGCTCTTTTTTCTTTTCCGATGGAAACAGAAGCATTGCGGACGGATAGATGTCACAGAGATTCTCTCCATTTTGCGGGGAAGTAATCACATAAACCTCCGGCTGCAGCTTTTCCTCCCGGATGCCCTGAATGATGGCATACCGGTGCCGCTTTGCCTTTTTCCCAACATACAAATGACTGTACCACTGCATCGCATCTTCTCCATCTTTTCCTAGCGATAATTATCCAGAATGGAACGGCGCAGAAGATCCAGTCCCTTCACGACCGCCTGCTCCCGGATTTTAGCCCGGTTGCCCTTAAACTGATATTTCTGGACATTGACCTTGTCCTTCATGTAAGTCGCAATGTAAACCAGACCAACCGGCTTTTCCTCACTGCCGCCGTCCGGACCAGCCAGGCCGGTGACAGCCACACAGGCATCGGAATCGGTAGCAAACACACCGCCAGTTGCCATCTCTCTGGCGGTCTGCTCACTGACTGCACCATACTTCTTTAACGTACTCTTGCTGACATCCAGATACTTGCGTTTTGCTTTATTGGAATATGTGATAAAACCCTCGTTGTAAACCTCGGAAGCTCCCGGCACATTGATGATGCGGCCAGCCAGCAGTCCACCGGTGCAGGACTCCGCAGTCGTCACCGTCAGTTCGTATTTCTTTAACAGCCTGACCACAGCCTGCTCCAGCGTCTCCTCTTCCTTCGTAGAGTAGACATAGTCCCCGAAACGGTTTTTGATTTCTTTTACCACCGGCTTCACCAGTTTCTTGGCGTCTTCTTCGGTCGCTGCCTTTGCCGTCACGCGGATGTGTACCTCGCCAGTCTTCGCGTAGGTGGCAATGGTCGGATTCTGCTGTTTGTCGATGAGATCCAGAATTTTGTCTTCCACCTGGCTCTCTCCCACACCACAGATCTTCACCATCTGGGAGCGGATCACCTCCGGCTGCAGCTTCTGCAGATACGGATATACCTGATTCATGAACAGCGGATACAGCTCGTTTGGCGGTCCCGGAAGAAGAATGGCAGACTTGCCGTATTTCTCCAGGATCAGTCCAGGCGCGGTACCATTATCATTGTCCAGAACGATGCAGCCAGCCGGAACAATGGCCTGCTTCCAGTTATTGTCCGGAATCACCTTATAAATGTTGTTCCGGAAATACTCCTCAATCCGTTCATGGGTATGCGTATCCTCCACCAGCGGGAAGCCCATTACCTCCGCACAGACCTCTTTGGTCAGATCGTCCTCAGTCGGTCCAAGACCGCCGGTCAGGATGATGACATCCGAGCGCTTCAGTGCCGTCCGGATTACCTCAGCCAGGCGGTCGTGGTTATCTCCGACTGTCACCTGGTGATACATGGTCAGACCCAGAAGCGCGCATTTTTCTGCAAGAAACTGGGTGTTGGTATTCACAATGTTTCCGAGCAGAAGCTCTGTTCCGACTGAAATCAGTTCTACTACCATTTAAATTGCCCCCTCTGTAAGCACTTTATGATTCTTTGCAATGTAATCCACCAGTGAAACCACAGTCAGCACCAGGGCGATCCAGGTGCAGGCCACCGTCAGGATGTGCAGGACCGGAAGATTCACGATCATTAAGATGACTGCGATCATCTGGAATGTGGTCTTGAATTTGCCCCAATAGCTGGCAGCAATGACAATACCCTGCTCAGCCGCAATCAGACGGAAACCGCTGATGATGAATTCCCGGCTGACGATGATAATCACCATCCAGGACGGAAGCTGTCCCAGTTCAATGAGACAGATCAGCGCGGAACAGACCAGAAGCTTGTCCGCAAGCGGGTCCATAAATTTTCCAAAATTTGTTACCAGGTTATATTTTCTTGCAATCTTTCCATCCAGCATGTCAGTGAGACTGGCTACAATGAAGATGGCAGCCGCCAGGTTGCGAAGCAGGCGTACCTCACCGTGAAATGCCAGCAGGCTGACTACAAAAAACGGGATCATGATCACCCGCAGCACGGTCAGTTTATTCGGCAGATTCATCGTATACCTCCCCGATCAGATCATAGTCATTGGAACCAGTGACCTTCACCCGGACAAAATCACCGGACATAAAGAGTTCACCACTGTTAACAAAGATATATCCATCTACATTCGGGGCATCCATGTAGGTTCTTCCCACATAAGCAGCTTCGTCAGCCACCTTGCCCTCGATCATAACATCCAGAACTCGTCCTACCATGGATTCGGACTTTTCAAAGGCAATTTCCTGCTGGAGCTCCATGATCTCGTCGCGGCGCTCCTCCTTCACCTCCTCCGGGATCTGATCCGGGAAATCTGCCGCCGGAGTATCTTCCTCTGCTGAGTAGGTAAATACGCCAAGACGCTCGAACTCCATCTCATCTACAAAGCGCATGACCTCTTCGTGATCTTCCTGGGTCTCGCCCGGGAAGCCGGAGATCATGGTTGTGCGAAGCGCAATATCCGGGACTGCGGCACGAAGCTTTCCAATGATCTCGCGAAGCTGTGCCTGATTGGTACGGCGTCCCATGCGCTTTAAGATACGGTCGCTGGCATGCTGGATCGGAACATCCAGATAATGGCAGACCTTTTCTTCCGTACGAATGGCCTCAATCAGTTCATCGGTGATCTCCTCCGGATAGCAGTACTGAATCCGGATCCAGTAAATGCCCGGGATCTCGGCCAGCTTGTGAAGCAGCTCCGGAAGCATCTTCTTTCCGTACAAATCCACGCCGTACAGGGTAGTCTCCTGCGCTACCAGAATCAGCTCGCGGACACCCTGGTCTGCCAGCTCGTTTGCCTCTTTTAACAGGCGCTCCATCGGCACGCTGCGGTAATTGCCGCGCAGGCTCGGGATGATGCAGTAAGTACAGTGTTTATCACAGCCTTCCGCGATCTTTAAAAACGCGTAATGACCGCCTGTGGTAATGATACGCGAGGTCTCCACCTCCGGAAGCGCATTCAGATCGTGGAAACAGCTGACGTGTCCCTCACCTCCAAGGGCCTGCTTTAACACATTGGAAATCTCATCGTAAGTGGAGGTTCCAAGAATACCGTCTACCTCCGGGATTTCATCGATGATCTCCTGTTTGTAACGCTGGGCCATGCAGCCGGTCACGATCAGTGCCTTGCATTTTCCGGTCTTTTTCAGTTCTGCCATCTCCAGGATGGTGTTCACACTCTCTTCTTTTGCGTCATTGATGAAACAGCAGGTATTGATCACAATGATATCTGCCTCGTTTTCATCGTCTGTAAAGGTATGGCCGTCCCGGTTTAAAAGCCCGAGCATCATCTCAGTATCAACCAGGTTCTTGTCACAGCCAAGAGAAACACATAAAATCTTCATAAATTCCAAACTCCTGTTTTATGGAAAAAGCCATCTCTGACATATGAGACGGCCTTCTCCTTTCTTTTATCCCGTTATACTTTTATTTCTACTCCTCAACCTGCTCAGCTTCTATTCCGAATGCTTCCGGATCTCCGTCTGCTGCGGCTTCGATCGCTTTTGCCTCTTCCTCTTCTTCGGCATCGTTATCGCCGAGGATTTTTACCTTACCCTCGTAAAGCTCTTGAACTGCGATGGAAAGCGGCTTTTTGCCTGCTGCTCTCGCAATGAGCGGCTCATCTCCGCCGATGATCTGTCTTGCACGCTTGGAGGTTGCAAGAACGATGGAATAACGGCTCTGCACGACCGGCTGCTCACCCGGCTCAACCTCGCTGTTTACTGCGTTGATCAAATCTGTATAAGATGGATGTAACATAATAAAACTCCTTTCTGGGGATATCTTCTTAATCTTGTATAATAGTTTTATGATAAAAACAGCCGCATTTAAAACTGTTTTAAATCCTCTTTCATTTCCACGATAAACTCCTGATTCTGGGAGGTTTTGTGGCGCTGCGCCTGAATCAGCTCATGCATTTCCCGCACACAGGTCTCCAGCTCATCATTTACCAGAATGTAGTCATAGCGGTCCATGAACTCAGCCTCTTCCACCGCGCGTTTTAAGCGGCTTTTGATGACCTCGTCTGTTTCCGTTCCGCGGCCCCGCAGTCTGCGCTCCAGCTCCTGGGCACTTGGCGGTGTTACAAATAAAAGCAGAGTGTCCGGGAACTTTTCTTTGACAGCAAGCGCGCCCTGGATCTCAATTTCCAGAATGACGTTCTTTCCGGCCTCCAGCTGCTCCATGACATAGCTCTTCGGAGTCCCGTAATAGTTTCCTACATAGCAGGCATGCTCAATCAGCGCGTCTTCCGCGATCATCTGCTCAAACTGCTCTTTTGTTTTGAAGAAATACTCTCTTCCATCCACCTCACCCTCACGCGGTCCGCGTGTAGTGGCCGAAATAGATAACGCATACTGGTCTGCATGCTCTGAAAGCAGTGCTTTCATCAAAGTGCCTTTTCCTGCTCCCGAAAAGCCGGAAACAACCGCTAAAATTCCCTTACGGCTCATACTTAATCCTCGATTCTTTCCTGGTTCTGTGATTATTCAATATTCTGAATCTGCTCTCTGACTTTTTCGATCTCAGTCTTTAATGCAATGGCCTTATCACAAATCTCCAGATCGGTGGATTTGGACAGTGTGGTATTGGCCTCACGGTTCATCTCCTGTGCGATAAAGTCCAGCTTACGGCCTACGCTGCCGCCTGCTTCCAGCTCTTTTCTGGTAGCATCAATATGACTGTGGAGACGTACCATCTCCTCATCTACACAAATCTTGTCGGCATAGATGGTAACCTCGGTAGCAATGCGCCCCTCATCAAGCGGGGTGCTGCCCAGAAGCTCTCTGACCTTATCCTCCAGCTTCTGGCGGTATTCGGTCAGGATGACCGGGGAACGTTCCTCGATAAAAGCCACCAGACTGCTCATGTAAGCCAGCTTGCCAAGCAGATCTTCCTTTAATTTTTCGCCCTCCTGAACGCGGGAATCCACAAATTTCTTTGCAGCCTCCTCGACGGCTCCTGAAAGCTGATGCCAGATCCGGTCTTCATCCTCCGGGACCTGGTCCATGGTCAGGACCTCCGGCATACGGGCCAGTCCTGATACGGTAACATCGTTTTTGATGCCGAACTGTTCTTCCATCTGTTTGAAGCAGCTCATATACTCTGCAGCAAGGGAGCTGTTATACTTTAAGCACATCTTCTCTTCTGTGTAGTCTTCGTAGTTGATGAATACATCGACCTTTCCGCGCTGAATATAAGTTTTTAACAGATTGCGGATGCCTGCCTCAAAGTAGTTGAACTTCTTTGGCAGCTTGATGCTTAAATCGAGATAGCGATGGTTGACCGCCTTCATTTCTACGGAAATCTTGCATTCCGCAGTGACAATCTCGCACCGGCCGAATCCGGTCATGCTCTTTATCATGATGTTCTCTACTCCTTTGCCATAGATAAAAGTATTATAATTCAAATAGAAAAACAAGTCAACGGCTTCGTGGCAATCGGTTTTGCGTTCTTGTAAATTTTCATGGAATCCTGTATAATTGGAAGAATCGTAATATCCACTTCATATAAAGGAGCTGTATTGTAACATGGCATTTGACGGAATTGTAATCGCGAACCTGGTCCATGATATCCGGCAGAAATTAGAGGGCGGCAAGATCAACAAGATTGCCCAGCCGGAGAAGGATGAGCTGATGTTCACGGTAAAAAATAATAAAGAAACCCTGCGTCTCTCGGTATCGGCCAGCGCAAGCCTGCCCCTGGTATACTTCACCGAGACCAACAAGCCAAGCCCGCTGACCGCACCGAACTTCTGTATGCTGCTGAGAAAGCACATTGGAACCGGGCGCATCGTCAAAGTATCCCAGCCGGGACTTGAGCGTATCATCGAGTTTGAGATCGAACATCTCGATGAGCTGGGAGATCTGAGGAGGAAGCGCCTCATCATTGAGCTGATGGGCAAGCACAGCAACATTATCTTTTGCAAGGAAGACGGCACCATCTTAGACAGCATCAAGCATGTCTCCGCCCAGGTCAGCTCCGTGCGCGAGGTTCTGCCGGGCCGGATGTATTTCATCCCGCACACCACCGATAAAGAAGACCCCCTCACCATTTCCGAGGAGACCTTTGCAAATGTCATCGGCAGCACCCCGGCTCCGGTTCAGAAGGCTTTGTATCAAAAGCTTACCGGAATCAGTCCCATCATCGGCACGGAAATCTGCCATCTCGCCTCCATTGACGGGGACCGTTCCGCCAACGAGCTTTCTCCGGCAGAGCTGACTCATTTATACCACATGTTTGATCTGCTGATGGAGGATGTCAAAAACGGCAGGTTTACGCCGAACATCATCTACCGCGGTGAGGAGCCGGTGGAATTTTCTTCCGTACCGCTGACCTGCTATGAATCCGCGGAGTATCAGACAAAACCCTTCGGATCCATCAGCCGCCTATTAGACTCCTACTACTCCGAGAAGAGCGCTGTGACCCGCATCCGCCAGAAATCCGTAGACCTAAGAAAGATCGTCCAGACTGCCCTGGAGCGGAACTATAAAAAATACGACCTGCAGGAAAAGCAGTTAAAGGATACCGAAAAGCGTGACAAATATAAGGTATACGGCGAGCTGTTAAATACCTACGGTTATGAGTTAAAGGGCGGGGAAAAAGAGCTGAAATGCCTGAATTACTATACCAATGAAGAGGTAAGGATCCCGCTGGATCCGCAGCTTTCCGCACAGGAAAACTCCCAGAAATTCTTTGCGAAATATAATAAGCTGAAACGTACCTTCGAGGCCCTGAGTGACCTGACCTTAGAGACAAAGCAGGAAATCGACCACTTAGAATCCATCAGTACCGCCCTGGATATCGCACTGAAGGAGGATGATCTGGTACAGATCAAGGAAGAGCTGATGGAATTCGGCTTTGTGAAGAAACGTCCCTACGGTGCCAAAAAGCCGAAGATCACCAGCCGTCCGTATCACTACCGCTCCACAGACGGCTTCGATATTTATGTTGGAAAGAACAACTACCAGAACGAGGAAGTGACCTTCAAAATTGCCAATGGCAATGACTGGTGGTTCCATGCCAAAGGAATTCCGGGTTCCCATGTAGTAGTCCGGACCGAGGGCAAAGAGCTGCCGGACCGTACCTTTGAGGAAGCCGCTGCCCTGGCTGCCTGGTACTCCAAAGGCCGGGACAATGATAAGGTCGAGATCGACTATATTCAGAGAAAGCATGTGAAAAAAGCTGCCGGAGGCGCTCCGGGATTCGTCATCTACCATACGAATTATTCGCTGATGGCAGAGCCGAGGCTGATGCTGCAGGAAGTAACCGGTTAGCTTACAGCGCCGTTCCCTTCTTTGGAATGAAAAAGCGGCTCATATCCGTATGCTCCAATTTCAGCAGTGCCACTTTTTTGTCTATGCCACCTGCATATCCCGTCAGGCTGCCGTTACTTCCGACCACCCGGTGACAGGGAATGATAATGGAAATCGCATTATGCCCCACTGCACCGCCTACGGCCTGCGCAGACATACCTGGAGTCCTTTTCACGTCAGCCAGCTGTCTGGCAATCTCCCCGTAGGTTGTGGTCTGCCCGTATGGAATCTGCAATAAAATCTGCCATACTGCCTGCCGGAACTCTGAACCGGCAGGATGAAGGGGCGGGGTGAAGGCCGGCTCTTTTCCAGAAAAATACACATTCAGCCATTCTTTTGCTTCTGACAAAACCGGTGTTTCCCGGAAAATGTGTTCGTCCGGAAGTGTACTGGCAAAATACTTCTGCCCGGTAAACCATAAGCCGGTAAGTCCGATTTCATCCGCAGCCAGTAAAATTTCTCCCAATTCTGATTTGTATGTACAAGTGTATCCCATATGTTCCTCCGATTCTGCGATTGCTCCGTTCTTCTTGACTTACTATAAATGATATCATATATATTTTCAAATAGTAAACACATGTTCACCAGCTTGATAAAGTCTTGATATAGTTTCAACCTATGGCCAGCCACATATTTTACATATTTTACAATCACGCCGCGGGATTATATAGTGAACGTACAAAAACAAATGAGCCACGGATGATCCCGCAGCTCAGAAAGGACACGAACACATGAAAAATCCCGCTCCATACCGTTATGATATTGTCGGCAGCTTCTTGCGCACTGCTGCCATTCACGAAGCCCGCGCAAAGTTTGCATCCGGTTCCATCTCCGCCGAAGAACTGTCTAAAGTAGAGGACACTGAGATCCGCGGTTTAGTACAGAAGGAGGAACACGTTGGCCTCAAGACTGTCACAGATGGTGAATACCGCCGTTCCTTCTGGCACATGGACTTTCTCTGGGGACTGACCGGCACTCAGAAAGTCAAATCCGAGCACTTTTCCGTAGCCTTCAAGGGATTTCAGCCAAAGGCAGAAACCGTCAGAATTGTGGACAAGCTGGACTTTCCGGAGGACCATCCATTTCTGAAGCACTTCCGTTTCCTGAAGAGCATCACTGCGGATGGCATTCAGCCGAAGCAGTGCATCCCGTCTCCGTCCATGCTGCATCTGATCTGCTGTATCCGTGAGACCAATTATCAGCCCATCGAGCGCTACAAGGATGAGCAGGTGCTGTTAGATGATCTTGCCGCAGCTTACCAGAAAGCCGTAAAAGCATTCTATGCCGCAGGCTGTCGCTATCTCCAGCTGGATGATACCTCCTGGGGCGAGTTCTGCTCTGCCGAGAAACGCAAAGCCTATGCCGAGCGCGGCATCGATGTCGATGAGATCGGACGCAAATATGTCTACGTACTCAACAAGGTGCTGGAAGCAAAACCTGAAGATATGACCATTACCATGCACATCTGCCGCGGCAACTTCCGTTCCACCTGGTCCTCCTCCGGCGGATACGAGCCAGTAGCAGAGATCCTGTTCGGTCACTGCAATGTAGACGGTTTCTTCCTGGAGTATGACAGTGACCGCGCAGGCGGCTTTGAACCGCTGCGCTACATCGGCAAACAGAAGGTCGTTCTCGGCCTTGTTACCTCCAAAGAAGCCACGCTGGAAAACAAAGAGGACGTCATTGCCCGCATTCATGAAGCAGCAAACTATGTGCCGTTAGGGCAGCTGGCCTTAAGCCCGCAGTGCGGCTTTGCTTCCACCGAAGAAGGAAATCTTGTAACAGATGAGGATCAGTGGAAGAAGCTGGCACTCGTGAAAGAAATCGCTGAGGAAGTCTGGAACTAATGCCGGAATTTCTCTGCATTCAGGATCCACTCACAACCTGTCAGCGTGCTTGCACGGTGAGAAATCAACAACAGCGTCTTTCCCGCGTACTCTGTCTCCAGGGTATGCAGCAATTCCTTCTCGTGCAGTGCATCCAGCGCGCTGGACGGCTCGTCCATCAGGCAGACATCCGGATTTCTGAGAAGCACCCGCGCAATGCCGATACGCTGACGCTCTCCGCCGGAAAGCCGCGCGCTCATCTGCCCCATATCGGTGTCATAGCCATCTGGCAGAGTTTCAATAAACTCTGCGATTCCGGCACGTTTTGCTGCGGTTTTGATCTCTTCCACCGCAGCATCCGGCTTTGCAATACCAATATTTTCCGCGATCGTCGCGTCAAACAGGTAGGTATCCTGTTCCAGAAACGCGATACGCTGATGCAATTCCGTAAAGCTGATCTGCTCAATCGGGATTCCATTGATAAGGATCTGCCCTTTTGTCGGCGCATAAAACCGCAGAAGCAGACGCAGGATCGTGGATTTTCCCGCACCGGACTCCCCGGCAATGCCGACCCGGTCCCCTTTTTTGATGATATAATCAAAATGCTCCAGGATATTTTTCTGTGTACCCGGATAAGTAAAGGTCACATCCCGGAACTCAATGGTCTCGATCTCGCCGCAGAAAATCGGATGCTCCGGTTCCCTGGTCTCCGGCTCTGCATCTTCAATTTTAAAGATACGTTCTGCCGCCGCATAGCTCTCCAGCAGGCTCGTCACCACAAAGGTCAGACTGAAGGTGGAGGACAGAGAAGCCGTTGCCGCAAAGGACAGGGCAATGGTTCCCACCGGATGATTGATGCCGCGGGATGCCAGCACGCCGGCACACACCAGAATCAGGATTCTTGCCAGGTACACAAAAAAGTTCGGGAAGGATGCTATGGTCTGGCGGTGCAAAGTCAGCCCCAGAGCTGCCTGATTCACCTTCCCATTGGCCTGTTCCACCACCTGCATCCGGCGCTGTCCCGCGCCGAAAATCTGGATGTCCCGGATGCTGTAGACACTCTCCAGAATCTTAGACTTCAAATCTCCCAGCTGTTCCCGGTAACGCATGCCGATCCCCCTACCTGCCTTTAATGCCACAAGCGGAAGCACCACGCTGATGATCAGGTAGATTGGGATCAGCACCAGGGCATACAGCGGATTTACACACCAGGCGATCACCACCGTTGTCGTCGGAAGCAGAATGACCGTAACCATCGGCCCGATGGTGTGGGCAAAAAAGTATTCCAGCGTCTCAATGTCCGACACCGCAATGTTCATCACATCACCAGTCTTCCGCCCGATCAGATACGCCGGAGCGATGCGGTCGATGGCATCGAACAGATGCACCCGCATCTTTGCCAGAATGCCATAAGCACCCAGATGGGAAAACACACCCTCCAAGTAGCGGCAGACCGCGATCAGAACCGCGCAAACTGCCGTCAGGGCCGCATAAATTCCGGCTCCATCACAAAATCCCGCCGCAGCCAGAAGCCACAGGGCTCCAAAGCCCATCAGTCCCATATGGGACAGGGCTCCAAGGGTACTGGCCAGCGTGGAGATGCCAATATATTTCCAGATTGGGCGTCCCATCATCAGAAGGCGGTAATTCATCTCTTTCATCGAATAACTGAATTTTCGCTTCATTTTGCCACCTCCATTGCCTGCTGGCGTACCACCAGCTCTTTGTAAAGTCCCCCCTCTGCCATCAGGGCTTCATGGGTCCCATGCTGGGCCACCCTGCCATCTCTCAGCACATAAATGCAGTCTGCATTCTGCACGGAGGACATGCGGTGGGAAATAATGATGAGCGTCCGGCTCTCGGCCAGATGTCCGATGGTTTCCCAGATTTCTTTCTCACTCTGCGGATCCACGCTGGATGTCGCCTCATCAAAGATCATATACTCTGCCCTGGAAAGCAGCGCCCGGGCAATGCCCATCTTCTGGCGCTGTCCGCCAGATAAAGAGCTTCCGGCATTTCCAACATCGGAATCCAGCCCCTTACTCTGGGAGCGGATAAAAGCGCCCAGTCCCGCTTCTTCCAATGCCTCTAAAAGCGCAGCATCCTTTGCTCCCGGGTCCGCTAACAGCAGGTTCTCCCGGATCGTGCCGGAAAACAGATTGACCTGCTGCGGCACCATGGCAATGTGCTTTCGCAGCTCCTCCGGCTTCATGCTGCAATAGTCTTTTCCTTCTATATAGATGTTGCCAGATAACGGATCACAGAACCGCATCAGCAGAGACGCCGTTGTGGACTTTCCACAGCCAGATAAGCCCACCATAGCCACGGTCTTTCCCTTCGGAACCGTCAGGGAAATATCCTGCAAGGCCCTGCTCCTGCCTTCATAGCCATAAGAAACATGATCCATGCGGATTCCCTCGAACTGTTTCGGATCTGCCGGAAGGGCCGGATCATAAGGACGGGATGTGTCAGTATCCAGAATCTCTTCTACCTTGCCCGCTGCTGCAATCGCTGTCAGCGCGCTGTGAGAAGCGTTCATCAGCTCCTTTGCGGCAGAGAAATAGCTGTAGGAAAGCATCAGCACAATCAAAGCCTGAGCAATGGTCATGCTGCCATCCGCAATGCGGCCAGCGGAATTTACCAGTGCAAACAGAATCGCTGCGTAAATCATGGCTTCCGTTACCAGAAAGGACGTAAAGTTGACCTTCATAAAACAGTTGATGTTGTAGTTTAAAATATCTGCCTTCTCCCCTAAAATCCGGGAATGCTCCTGATCCCGGTCAAAGAGCTTCAGCGTGGTCAGTCCCCGCAGGCTGTCCATATAGTAGCCGGTCATATCATCCAGGGATTTCCAGTAAGTCTTTCGGATCTGCTCAATCCGACAGCGGAACAGATTGTTCACCGGAAGCAACACCAGAGAAACGGCCAAAAGCAGCAGAGCCACCGGCATGGAAATGTTTTTTAAATGAAAGAACAGATAAACCGGCGCCAGAATGCTGCAGATCAGGCTCGGCAGATAAGTGCTGAAATACATCTGCATCTGCTCCACCGCATCCACCGAAGCAGTGATAGCCGAAACCGGTCCGATCTTTTCAATGCCTCCTGCATCCAGCTCCAGTACCCTGGAAAAGATCATACGGCGCATACTGGTTCTCGCTTCGGCTGCTGTCTTGTATTCCAGCAGTCCCTTCCCCATCTGTGCACAGAATGTGAACAGTGCCACCAGAAGTGCCCCACGGATGGCACTGCCCGCCGATGACAGCGCCTCCTGCGGCTCAAACAGACTGCTCAGGAATCCGGCAATGATCTCAGCCAGCGCTGTAGTACCGACCAGCGTCAGAAAGCTCACACCGGCAATAGCCAGGATCCAGAGCCAGAGACCCCGGGCCAGGCGCAGCAGTGTTTTGTTCATGAAAAGCATGTTTTGTTTCCCCTCAACTTTCTCTTATTTTCTCAGCATATGCGGCGCAGGGATCGTTCCCGCTCCGCTTTTGCCGCAACGCATTTATCTATTAGTATAGCCGTTTTCACCAGATGCAGCAATATAATTGATTATTTTTCCACGCTCAGCGTGTCTCCTCTCCCGCTGGCAGCGTGACCGTAAACCGGCTTCCACAGCCCACCTTACTTGTAACTGTCACCGTACCCTGATGGGCCTGAACGATGGCCTTCACAATCGCAAGGCCAATTCCAGCTCCCCCAGTTTTGCGACTGCGGGAAAGATCAGTCCGGTAAAACCGTTCAAAGATCAGTGGCAGTTCTTCCTCTGCCATGCCAATTCCCTGATCTTCTACGATCAGGACTGCCTTGTGTTTCTCCTGTTTCACCCGGATCTGAATCGTTCCACCTTCGGTGGAATATTTTACCGCATTGGAAACCAGGTTGAAGATAACCTGATGCAGCCGCCTCTGGTCCCCCATCACTGCCGCTGCTTCCCCGCTCACTTCACAGGTGAGCTTTTTCTTTTTTAAGTCCGGCTCAAACGCTGTCTCCACGGCCTGCGCCAGTTCCAGAAGATTCACCGGTTCCAGTTCCAGATTCATATTTTCGGTTTCCATCTGCCGGAGCTTCTCCAGATCAGAAATAATGCCAGAAATCCGGCCCAGCTCCTCATAGCAGCTCTGCAGCCGGTCTTTCGTTGGTTCCCAGACCTCATCCAGCATCATTTCCAGATTCAGGGAAACATTCGCCACCGGGGTGCGGAGTTCATGGGCCACATCGGAAGTCAAACGCCTGCGAAGCGTCTCCTGCCGTTCCAGGCTCTCCGCCATGTGATTGACTGCGCTGCTTAACTCCACAAGCTCCTGTGTCTGCCTGTTTCCATTTTCAAGACGCATCCCATAATCTCCCTCTGATATTTTCCGGGTCATTTCTGTCACCTTAAGCAACGGAACGGATAAACTCTTTGCAAGTACCGCGCCTGCCGCAGCCGCAGCCACTGCGGCACAGATTCCCACCACCAGAAGAATCCGGTTTAAAGAATCCAGGAACCGGAAATCACTCTCATTTAAATAGTAAGGGCTGTAATAGCTTACATCGAGATATCCGATCACCGCATTGCTCTGCTTTACCTCATAATGGTGCGTTTCAAAATTCCCATCTAACTCTGGTCGTTTTTCCGCCATCTGTGTACGGATATCCTGCATGATCTGATGGCACAGCGTCATATCATGGTTCTCCGCATCCCAGATCACCTGACCCTCTGCATCACTCAGCCGGATCAGATACCCGTCTTTCAGGGCATACATGCCAAGACCATGGATATAGTCTACATTCCAGGTTCCATCTTCCGCATGATACTGAAAGGATAAGGACTGGGCCAGCTGCTCCGATGACATTTTCCGCTGCTGCGCCACATACTGCTCAAACTGACGGCTGATCAGGCCATTGGCCGTGACGCTGATAACCGCAACCGTAATCAGGACAATAAAGGCAAAGCCTGCTGCCAGCTGAGCGCTGATCTTCTGTTTCATTCCCTAAAACCTCCGAATTTATATCCCATTCCGTGAACCGTGCAGATATAAACCGGCTGTTTGGGATCGTCCTCCAGCTTCTTGCGCAGGTTCTTCACATGGGTATCGATCACCCGGTCATAGCCGGAAAAATCCAGGCCGAAGGCCAGCTCAATGAGGTCTTCCCGTGTGAATACCTTCTGCGGATACCGGGTGAAAGCATTCAGAAGCTTCCACTCGATGGGGGTAACCGCAATCGGTTTCTCCTGTTTGCAGACCTCCTTTCGATCCTGGTCGATCACAAGATCACCGTGATTCCAGGACACACGGCTGGAAACAGGTACTGGAGGCTCCAGCGTCCGCCGCCAGACTGCCTGCATCCGGGTATACAGATTTTTCAGGCTGAAAGGCTTGGTAATATAGTCATCCGCCCCGATATCCAGACCATTCAGCATATCTGTTTCCATGGTCTTTGCCGTGAGCATAATGACCGGCACCCGGGACTCTTTGCGGATCTGAATACAGACTTCTTCTCCGGAAAGGTCGGGAAGCATCAGATCCAGGATCACAAACGAAACCGATTCTCTCTGAAAGACCTGCAGCGCTTCCCGCCCGGTTTCCGCCTGAAACACATGGCAGCCCTGCTTTTCCAGATATGAGGTCAGCGCCTCCCGGATCATTTGTTCATCGTCTACAACCAGTATGTTTTTCCCGCCCGTCATCCTGCTTCCTCCTGACACTCCGCTCTCTTCTGGCATCCCGCTTTCTCCTGCAATTTCGTCTGTTCTTTTCTGCTGTAAGTTCTATTTTTCCGCCAGAACCATCTGAAAACAGATCAGAAACCGCCTCCACAGCAGCCCATACCCGAACTTCCAAAGTTTCCAGCTCCGGTATCCGGCTGTGCGTCAGAAATTTCCGGTGCCTCACCGGTTCCATCTGTCACAAAAATATTACCACGAATCATGCCCATCCAGCAAGTGTAGGGAACGGTTCCTGTCTTTTCCGGGGTAAATTCAATGATATTTTCGCCTTCGGAAAACGTGTGGGTAATTCCGTAGGCGTTGAGCAGCATGCGGTAATTGCAGCCGTTTAAAGCTCCCTTCGGCACTTGGATAATCCAACGGACCGGAATTCCTGCTGTTACGGTAATATTCGGATAGCGGCCGCCAGTGAGTGTGCTCTCTATGATCTGAACTCCATCCTCAGCCGTTGCACCAAGATCATTCGTTTCTGAAGCACTTGTATCCGGTTCAGCCTCTCCGGAGACTGCATACACCTGCTGCCCTGCCGCGTTCCATTCCATTCCGCTGTAAAAAAGCCCGGACAGATTGCCTCCCTGGGACAGCATCGCAAGGCCCAGCACGACCACCAGAACCGCGCCGGTCTCCATCACCTTTGCAGAAAGACGTTTTCCCAGCATAGCCACAAAGGAACCGAGTCCCAGCATCAGCGGTACCGTACCCAGGCTGAAGGCCAGCATGGACAATGCTCCGGCAAATGGATTTGCCGATGCCAGCGCCACGATCTGCATGGACTGGAGCGGCCCACATGGCATCATGCCATTTAACAGACCGATCACAAATGGCTGACTGCTTCCGGCCTTTTTCCGGTTCACGTTTCTGACCAGAAACCGCGGAAGCTGCAGTTGAAACCGCCGCAGCCATGGAAAAATTCCCAGCATGTTGATTCCCAGGATCACCATGAACACACCGGCAGCCATTTTTAAGATTCCCTGGAAAAACGGAGAGATTCCTGCTCCATAGGTTTCTCCGACCAGCATTCCCGCAAGTCCCAGCAAAAATCCGATTCCCGTGTAAGAAATCACGCGTCCCAGGTTATACAAAACAGCAGACCGAAATGCACCAAATCTGCTGTCCTCTTTTCCGGCGCTCCGTGGAATGCACTGGGACAGATTGATGCCCCCGCACATGGCAATGCAATGCACCGAGGTAAGGATTCCAATGAGAAAAAGCATCCCATATCCCATCCCGGTATCCGCAAGTTCACTCGGAACCAGCAAATTCAGAATGCCGGAGTGCTGCAGCATCCGGTAAAGAAAAAAGATCAGAATCAGAAGGGTCGCTGTCCTTCCGAAATCCGGTTTTCTGACAGCCGGTTCCAGCAGAACCTCATATCCTGCCCCACGGATTACCTGCCGGAGTTCTTCCAGCGTCACCCAGTCCGGAGCAAAAGCAATGTCTGCCGTTCCCTTCTGATAACTGACCTTCGCACTCTCAACGCCTGGTGTCTTTTTTAACACCTGTTCTATTTTATTCTGACAGTTAACGCACGTCATACCGTCAATGTAAAGTCTTTTTCTGCTGATATTCACGTTATTCGCACCTCCTGGCGTGAATTTTAGCAGAAAGATGTGTGATTTTTATGTGGATTCTAACTGTTTTTCTTCATCTTCTCCACAAGCTTTCCATATACCCGCTCCACAAACCAGGGCTCTGTGGATTTCTTCAGGGCTTCCTCCGGCGTAAACCAGCCCACGCCGCTGTTCTCATCTTCCTTCACAAAAACCTGCTCTTCTGGATCTGCTTCCAGCAGATACGTCACATTCAAATGCAGATGGCTGGATACATATTTTCCCCGCTTCACATGTCCGTCTACCGTCAAAGATTCCAGAGAAAAAATCCCCTCTGACACCGGGCGCACACCGGAAATTCCGGCCTCTTCTTTCACCTCCCGGATCGCCACTGCCAGCAGATCTGTCTCACCGTCCGCATGACCGCCCAGCCAGGACCAGGAATCATAAATATTGTGATACGCCATCAGAACCCTGCTCCGATCCTTATTAACCACCCAGGCTGAGGCTGTCATATGCGCCACGGTATTATCGCGGGAAAATGCATCGTCCTGAGTCTCGATCCAATCCAGGATCAGGGACTTGTCCATTTTCTCCTGCTCGTTAAAAGGCTGATATGCCCTTATTGACTCCATCAGTTCCTGTCTGTCCATTCCGATACTCCTTTTACATGGTTGGTAAAAATGCTTCGCAAAATCCTGCCTCATCTGCCATCTTCACCGAGGGTCCGCAGAATTTCCGCAGCACGGCGGATTTCTGCCTCATCTGTGTGATAGCATTCAAATTCACTCAGGCTCCCGAGTCCCATATGTACCCGCTCATTCCGGTAACGCATACCGCTCTCCAGCAGTCTTTTGCCGGACATATGAAAGGCACGCACTCCTGTTTTTTTCGCGATTTCCGCAATATTCGCAGACGTCACGCCTGCCCCGGCAAGGATAGTCACTCTGCGGCTGTCTGACCGGCTTTGATCTGTAAGCTGCACCAGCTTTTTAAGGAGCCCGCATCCGGCGAGGCAGTCTGCCTCCTGACCGGATGTCAGGATTGTATCCACGCCCAGCTCTGCTGACTTTTTCAAAGCTTCAAACGGGTCTGCGCACACATCAAAAGCACGGTGCATGGTAACTGCACAGCTGCCTGCTGCTTCCATCATCTCCTTCATCTGCTCCGTATTCAGCGTTCCATCTGCATTCAGGCTCCCGATCACAACTCCGTCTGCCCCTGCCTGCGCAAAATGGCGAATATCCTGAATCATCTGACGGTGCTCATATTGCGTATATAAAAAGTCACCAAACCTTGGACGGATCAGCGTCCGGACCGGCAGTCCTGTTTCTTTTTTCACCTGCTCAAATAATGGATAGCCGGGCGTCGTTCCCCCAATTACAAGGTTAGCGCACAATTCCAGGCGTGTTGCACCACCCCGCTCGGCAGCCAGTGCCGATTCCACGCTGTCCACGCATACCTCTAATATATAATCCTTCATTTACTAAGATCTCCTATGAAACCAATGTCCTTGTTATAGCCTGCTTAATCCGTAAAACAAAACAGGCTTTGTTTTCTGATTTTATAATACAACAGTCCCACGATGTCTGCCAATGCCCATCCGATCGGAACTGACCACCAGATACCGACCACACCGATCTCCGGTATTGCCGATAATATATATGCCAGAGCCACCCGGGTTCCCAGTGAAAAAACGGTAAGCACTACACTCATCCCGGGTCTTCCTAAAGCCCGGTACAGACCATATAGCAAAAACAGCCATCCGATTCCAATATAGCATGCTCCTTCAATACGCAGATAGCGTACCCCCTCCATGATGATATCTGTTTCTCCGGCATCTATAAATATCATCATAAGCGGCTTTGCAAAGACATACACCAATGCAGATATCACCACACAGAAAATTGCGGATATCCGCACAGCTTCTTTCAGTCCCTGCTGTATTCTCTTCTTTTCTTTTGCTCCATAATTCTGTGCAATAAATGTAGAAAATGCATTTCCAAAATCCTGCACAGGCATATATGCAAAAGCATCGATCTTTACAGCAGCCGCAAATGCAGCCATAATGACTGTTCCAAAGCTGTTTACAAGTCCCTGGACCATAAGTATTCCAAGATTCATGACCGACTGCTGGATGCATGTCAGCATGGAAAAAGAGAGAATTTCACGGATCCGTTCTTTTTTCAGACAACCGATTTTCCGGATTGCGCGCACCTGCTTATGATTTACGAGTGTATAAAGCATGATGCCAAGTCCTGACAGATACTGTGAAAGCACAGTGGCCTGCGCTGCTCCTGCCACTCCTCTCTCCAGACCGATAACAAACCAAAGATCAAGTATAATATTCAGCACAGATGACAGGGCCAGAAACACAAGGGGTACAACAGAATTACCAATTGCCCGGAGATATGAAGTAAAATAATTGTACAGAAAGACAGCCGGAATCCCCATAAAAATCACAAACAGGTATGCCCTCATGTCTCCCCACACTTCATCCGGAACTCTGAGAAACGAGCGAAGCCCGTCAAGGCTCACATAGGCAATCATATTCAGTAATAGCGTCACAGCAGCAATAAAGAAAAACGAGGCACAGATATCCTCTTTCAGTCCATTTTCATCACGCTGGCCAAACCGGATAGAAAATAACGCACCGCTTCCCATGCACAGGCCCAGAAGAATGGAGGTAATAAATGTCATAAGTGTAAATGAGGAGCCTACCGCAGCAAGGGCCTTTTCCCCCAGAAAGTGCCCGACAATCAGTGTATCTGCTATGTTGTAACACTGCTGCAGCAAATCTCCAAGTATCATCGGAATGGCAAATAAAAGCATTGACCTTACAACAGGTCCTTTTGACAAATCTCTGTTCACCTTGTGCCTCCAAAATGTAAGTTTTATATTTCGAAATTGAAACAAAGCCGGATCAGCTGACACAGGTGACCGGCATCAAAGATATCAAAGGCTTGCGGCTATAAAAATCCATTTTTTATTCCGGGTCCTGATTCCGCTTGGACAGTCGGTCAACAGCTTCCTGGAGTCTCTGAAAAAACATTCCCGCATGATAGCCGTCTGCTACCGCATGAGCTATCATCAGGTTCACAGGCATCAGAATCCGGTCTCCTGATTTTTCATATTTTCCCATGGTGATGATCGGAAAATACACGGGTTCTGTACTGTTGACCGTCCTGCTGCCAAATGCCGTAAATGCAGCCCAGGGCACGCAGGAAATGCAGTAAAAATTGGCTGGCTGTCCTGCTTTTACCTTGATTCCCCTTTTCTTATATCCTTTTTCCATATCCTCTGTGATTTCCCGGTAAAAGGTTTCAAAATCATCAGAATAGCCGGTCCAGCAATCGGAAAAGGTTTTATCATCCTCATGAAAAATCGTATAATTCGGTACCACCTGATCCCACACACATAAATTTCCCTCCGCATCTCGAAACATGCGGAAATTCTCCATCTGGTTCAGTACCTTTGTTACCAGATAAATGATAGACGGATAAAATTTATGACCGCTCTCATGACAGAAATCCAGCAGATTTTTCACATTGATCGGCACCGTCATATTGCATTCGATTTTTAATTTTTCCGTATAATATTGATAGTGTTCCCTGCGCGGCCAGGCAGCCATATCTATTTTTCTGTAGCCAGTCATGGTATCCTTACTCCCTTCCTATTTTTTACAGCAGATCCAGCAGTGCGGCATAAAGCGGCTCATTCTGCTTTACCACCAGCAGCAGTTCTTCCTTGGCGCCATTTAACTGGTGAAATAAGCGCCTCACAGATCTGTCTTCGGATCTCAGATAATTCTGTCTGTCATAAAAATACCGCTGATCCAGTACCATGGCCAGACGGCCTGCGCAAATGGCCGGTTCCGCTTCATTCAGAATTACCTGATAGCCCTGATGCTGCGCATCACTCAAAAGAACGTCTGCCTCCCGGTCATCATTGGCATACAGCACGGTAACATGCGGAAAATGTCTTCCCTTTTTGCGTTCTGGAAGACACATCATGTTCTGGATAAAAGAAGAAATCTCTGCATTTGTCCGGATCCTGTTTGTGAGCCGGAAGCTCTGAATTCCGGAGATCTGTTCCAGTGCATGTACTGCTGCCCGGTCCAGTTCCTCCGGAGATAGCATATTCTCATAATCGCTGGAGAAAATGACCGGCCGTTTCCCGCAGTAGCGCAGTAGATATTCCAGTTTCTCCTGAGAAAGGAGATGCGCTTCATCTACAAGAACAGCACTTGCGCCTGAAAGGAGATCTGACGTAATCTGAGAGTCCGCCAGGTACTTTACCCGCCTCAGCCGCTCATGCAATACCTTCCACTGCTCCACAGCCTCTCCACAGTGGATCAGACAGACCTGCTGTCTTACGGAAAGCTTCATGGCCATATCGTAAAGAAGCAGAGTCTTTCCCGTTCCCGGAAGCCCCTGAAACCAGTAATACCCGGTTCTTTCCAGACGGATCTTCTTTAAGATCTGCCGTTCAATATCCCGCTGCTGCGCTGTCAGAAAATATTCTTTTTTTAAGAAGCGGGATGGCTCCGTCAATGGGGAGATCAGAAACAGTTCCGCCTGAAACAATGCTTCCGCATTCCCCTTATAGTCCTCGCTTTCATTCTGCAGCTCACTGCACAACTGCTCCCAGTCCGTATCTGCAAGATGATCATGATTTGTCAGGCGGACCAGCCGGTTCTGGCTGCTGATATACGTATATGACCGGATCGGTTTCCCCAGCACTGACAGATAATACCGGTTCTGCAGAAGCTGACGACGCATAGCCTCCTCCGACACTGCTCCGCTTTTCAGCTCGATATTGACAATCTGGTCTTCCTTGATCTGAAGAAGATCAAATTCCTTTCCCAGCCGCGGAATCTGGAAGGAATAGAAAAAGCGCAGTCCGCAGACATCCGGCATCCGGTTTTCCAGCTGATCCACCAGGTTTTTCAGGCTGTCCAACTCCCATTCCCGCATTTTTAACGGCTTTTCCCGCTTGGACAGCTGACGCTCCATTCTGGAAAGCTGTGCCAGATTCTGTTTTCTTGTAATGGCATAAATTGAAATTGATTTCATAGATTAACTCCGGATTTTACTAAACTTCCACTCATATCTAAATCCAAAAATACCTTAATCAGCCAGAAAATATAGTTTTTCATATCTTCTTTGCCAGATCTTCAATTGTCCCAAAAATAATTTCTTTATAATTCTCCTGTGTAATATCTGTCAGATCATGCTCCTGCTTTTCCACGCTCCCCAGGCCCCAGAAAGAAGTTAATTTGTCTTCATGAATGGCATTGTAAAATAAAGAGTGCCTTGACGGAGAACATCCCGCAGTCCAGTCTTTCATTCCATCAAACTCCATCTTTGCTATATAAACCTTCGGCACATCGCAGGTGTCCGAATCCACATTGATCTCTACCGCGTAAACCGGCCCGTCAATCCAGCCATTTTCCATAACCGGCCCGTCTTCCCGGCGCTGAAACAGCAGAATAAAACTCCAGTAAATCCAGCCTTCCCAGTTCTGATCCGAGCTGTGTCTCAGGAAACGCTCTTCTGGCATATAATATGTTTTCGTGTCCAGTTCTGCCCTGCATTTTCGAATCAGTTTTTCGATTGCCTGCAATGTTCTAAATACCACCACAAAGGCGTTATGTATATTTTCTCCAACTGTCATCTGCACGTTCCTCACTCCACAATCTTTAACGAAATGTCCAACAACTCTCCTTGTTCACTTCCGGCTGGTCAAAGGAAAAGCCTTCAAAAGACAAAAATCCTTTTTCCTTCAAAAGTGATTTCAGATCTTCCACCATCGTTTCCTCGTAGGGCGACATCATCACTACCTGATCTAGTCCCAGCAGTATATCCTGCCAGGAAAGATAAACCAGATGAACATCCTGGAACACCGCCTTATTCTTATTTTCCCTGTAAATTTGTTTTGCCTCTTCCGCATCAGCAATCAGCAAAAGAAGCTTTTCTTTTTCAGGACACCATTCATCTTTCAGGACCTCTGCTTCTTTTTCTAACTGGTTCATTCCAGACAGTCCGCTCTGATATTTGACCTCAATGCCAATTCCCACAGAAGCCAGCGGAATATATCCGTCAATCTCAACCTTCCCGTTTTCCGAACGCTTCCAGAATTCGAAATCAAACTCCTCATCCAAAAGACTGGAAAAAATGTATGCCACCTGGGGATCTTCGCTGACTGCATAATGTGTAAAAACCTGGTTTAGGCCTCTGCGAAAAGGCAGGTAGCGCATCGTTCCAAAGAAGCATCCGGTTAATACATCCTCTGAATTTGTAGAAAATTTATGATAAATTTCGGCAATCATAACCCTTTCTCCTGTTTTCTATGCTGCTGTGGTCGGTTTCCCTCAGTCCAATTGTATTTCATATTCCGTATTACCCCTCCCATCAGAAAAAAGCGTTTATATCTGTGTTTATTATACTTAATTTCATCTGGAAGCACAAGGAATGTTCGCTCTTTGTAATCAGCCACTATATAAATCAGGACTCATCCATAGATAATCCTCATTTTTTTATTTTCCAGTCGAAACTTATATCACCGGTCTGCCTGAATTACAAAAAGAGCTGCCCACGCGGACAGCTTTTTCTGTAATTCACGAATCATACTATTTCTGTTCCAATGACATCTTCCTCAATAACGCATTCGTGAACCTTTGTTTTTCTATTGTAGTTTACTCCAACCAGTAACACATTTCCTCTGTATTCTTCCAGGCTTCTGCAATACTCTTTGTTTTTAATCTGTGCAATGGCTCCGTCCACGTCTTTATCCCACTTTAATTCCACTACAATGGCCGGTTTCTCCGGGAATTTCTTTCTTGGAATAAATACAAGATCCGCAAAACCTTTTCCGCCTGCCAGTTCCCTGTGAATCACATAAAAATTTCTCGCTGCATACAAAGCAAGGGAAATGGTATAACTCAATGCATTTTCATCATTATACTGAATATGAGATGTTTCAAAATGTGCCTGGCTGATTGCTTCGGCCACCTGCTTCGGCCGTTTCTGCCAGATTGCTTCCAACGTATCTGCTGAATTTTTTAACGACTTTGAGACCTCTCCCCATTCCGATGCCGAAACACTGTTTACATATTCTGCTCTTACTTCTTCATTCGGAATTTTTACCGTCTTACTATCATAATCATAAGAAACATACCCCAAATGAATCAGAAGCGTCAGGACGTCATCTTCGAAATGAAAGGTCGACATATCATTTGAAAAATTCCCAATATTGACCGGAACTGTATTACCTGCAATCATACTCAAAACATCATCTTTTAAGCCCTCAAAATTCATATCAATATAAATTCTCAACGCCTCGAATGTCTCGGTTTGATTCCAGTAATTCCCTATCTTTTTGAATCGCATACAGCTTACTACAGAACGCGGACTGTAAATGGAGATTTCATTTTCAAAAGAATAGCCATCATACCAGCATTTTACTTCTGTCATATCCATCTGATACTGCTCACACAGCATTCTGACTTCCGCTTCTGTAAAACCTACATACTCCGCCAGCGGGCCAGGATCAATCATGGAAAATTCATCGAACATATTCAGGGCAGAATGCGTCCCGTATTTCTTAATTGGAAGAATTCCCGTCATATAGGCAAGGTGAATATAGGCCTTGTCCTTTAGCACGTCTCTTAGAAAATCAAGATACTTTTCCTGTGCCGCTTTATCTTCTTTATACTCCCGGAAAATACAGTCCCATTCATCCAGAATTACAACAAATGCCTGTTTCTTCTGGGAATATACGTCCTGCATACATTCAATCACATCGGTGTCATCAAAATAGTCCACATCCGGATATTCCTTTTTCAGATCGCGAATGACCAGTTTGCTGAAACGTTCAATCAGTTCATAAATGCTGTAACTTCTGCTTAAAATTTCCTGCATATTAACGGAAATCGTATTGTACTGATTCAGATATTGTTTGAATGCACTGTTTTTTGCAATCTCAAATCGTGAAAAAAGCTGCCCGGCAGCGCACCCACGGCTATAGTATGCGGTAAGCATATTAGCTGCCGTCGATTTTCCAAAACGCCGCGGACGGCTGACACAGATATATTTCTGCATCGTATGCAAAACAGAATTGGTATAGGCCAGTAAACCGGTCTTGTCCACATAAATGTCGGAATTCACGGCCTCTTCGAATTTGCTGCTGTCCGGATTCAAATAGATCCCCATTTGCGCGTCCTCCCGCTTTCCACTATTATTTATTCAGTATACCTCATTTCTTACTCTTCCGAAACAGCAAAACTCAGATTCTGTTTTCTGCCTGTTCTACTCCCGCATACTGCATAAATGCCTGTTTTGCCCGCTCCAGAAGACCTGTCAGATCCACACTGTCCTCAAAACAGCAGATCACCACCAGAACTTCTTTCGCGTTTTCTGTTACCATGGCCCGGGTAGAACTCTATATTCCTGGTAAAATCCAAATCCAAGAACACCTTAATCAACCAGAAAAACACCAACAGCACCAGAATCGGAATCACACAGGAAGTGATCAGCATCACGGCGATGGCTTCTGCAAAACGGCTTAAGGAATGTTCAATCTTCTGCAGCAGTTCTTCGGAAGATAATGTCACGTTTTCCACAGCACCAGTCACCGTTTCTTTTGCGCTGCCAAAAGCTCCCTTTGCTTTTTCCCAAAGACCTGTCACACCTGTACCTGAATTTTCTGATGTTCCCGCAGTATGACCCGGATTCTGTCCTGCTCTCTGACCATCTTGATCTGCTTCGCTTCCACTCGGCTGCGTCTCTGTTCCTTCTCCTGATTTACTCTCCAGAATTTTCTGCGTTCCTTTTGCTTCTTCCAGGGTCATCTCGATCTGGGCATGGTAGGTGTTATCGATCAGATCAGACAACTTCACACTGGCAGGAACCACCAGAAAAATGCAAATGCCAAACGCCAACAACCTTCTGGCCAGACGTCCAATACTGCGGTTTTCCAAAATCAAATTTCCAGCAAACAACACGCACGCCGCCGGAATGAACAATTTAAACGCTGCGTAACCAGTCAGCGTCACCAGATATTTTTCCAGAAATACCGCACACAATACAATGAGTAATTATCCGCTCAAATCTGCAACCTTTTCTGCAATCGGTGTTCCCACATCGCCCGGAATCAGTGTGATCAATGCCGAGGTAGCGGTAGCTGCCACCGTCAGTTCCAACACCGTATCTTTTTTCTCGTCCAGTGCAGCTATGGTCTCCTTATGATGTTCCGGTGCCGCCGCGTATTTTGCTCCCGCGCTGAATGACAATATTGCGATCACAAGCAGCACTATAATCCCAAGCCATTTCTTTTTGTCATAGGTAATGTTCATACTTATCCTCTTTCTTCCTTTCGTAAATGACCTGCCTATTTTTCTGTTCCTGTCACTTCTTCTCTTATTTTTTCTCATCCAGATACGCATCCAGAAACCATTCCGCCAGACTGTTCGGTCGGATATTCGCTCTCGCTTCTTCTGGTGTAAACCACTTGCAGCGGTCAATCTCCTGATTGATATGCAATGCTTTCGCGTTATCTACATAGGCAGTAAAATTGCACATCAGCGTGTTGGACGGCTCAAAAAATCGGGTCCGGTTGAATTTCATGCGGGATACATGAAGACCGGTTTCTTCGCGAACTTCCCGCGCCACAGCATCCTCCTCCGCCTCGCCCCGGTTCACATAGCCAGCCACCAGAATATAAGTCGGCTTTCCGTACTGCTGGATCAGAAGAATCTTTCCAGTTTCTTCATCCGTCACAACCATGCTGACCGCCACATTGTACATAGGGAAACGGTACTGCTGGCACTGCGGACAGTATGGAACAATGCCTTCTCCCTCCAGTTCTTTTTCCGTCAGCACTGCTCCGCATTCATAACAGTGTTTCTGAATCATTCCTTTATCCTCCTTCTAACAAACCGCAGTTTCCATATCACGCAAAATCAGCCTTAAAATCCCCACGGCAGATATGCCGCCAGAACTGCCAGCAGCACCGATGGCAGCATATTCGCCACACTCACTTTCTTTCCCCAGATCAGATTGACTCCGATGCAAAAGATCAACAAAGATCCAACCAGAGACAGATAGGCCAGAGCCAGTTCTGTCATAACCGGCGACAGTAACCCGGCCAACAGTGTAATGCTTCCTTCAAACGCAAACACAGGAATGGCAGAAAACGCGCATCCGCGCCCCATAGAGGATGTCATCACCGCAATGATGATAAAATCCAGAACAGATTTTACCGCCAGCGTGGAATAATCATGCAGCAGTCCGTCCTGAATCGAACCGACAATCGCCATGGCTCCAATGGATACCGTCAAAGAAGCGGTTACAAAAGCATTGACAAACTCCGCGTCTTTGCTGTTTCCGGTCTTCTGCTTCAGCCATTCTCCAAAGCTCTCAAATCCATGCTCAATTCCAATCAGTTCCCCGATGATAGTTCCAATGGCCAGGCAAAGCACCACCAGCATGGACTTTCCACTGCTGATCTTTCCTCCATCAATAGAAAGCATCCCCTCCATAGCCCCGGCAATTCCAATAAATAACACGCTAACGCCACAGGCTTTGTTCAATGCTTCCTGCTGCTCCACACGAAACAACTTACCTGTAAAATGTCCGACCAGGCCACCGGCTATAATGCTGACACTGTTTATGATGGTTCCCAATCCTGTCATGATTTCTCCTTTGTTGTCTTTCACAGAAACTATTGACATTTTCTTAATTTTCGTTTATTCTTTTTACTAGAAACGAAGTTTACTACCGTACGGCATATGCTAATGCGGCTTGCTCGTTTCTTTTTTTGTGCGAACAATATCATACAAATAGAGTTTTTCGTCTTTGTCCCGTCTTATTAATATTCTTGCACCAAATATGTTATATCTTTCCAACTCACCATTTTCATCATATACAGGCAAGCCAAACCGGGTATCATACCGATACCATCCATATTTTGCCTTACTTCCATGCTTATTGAAATAATCTGGGTATTCCGCTTTATTATAAGCAATTTCTATCAATTCCCCAATTGCCGTTATTGTATTGGCTTTTGCTTTTTCGTTTGCTCCTTTTGTATTTTTCGTATCTTGCGAGTGACTGAATTCATCCGGAAAATCTGTACCGATATATACTTTCTCTGATGTTTCAAGAATTTCGTAATATTCACCAATATATTCTTTTAGATATTCCTCAATGTGAACCTTACATGACTAAAGTCACGTGCTTCTCAGCTGCTTTAAGCAGCAAGACTAAATATCGGCGGATACGCCTGTAACTTAGAATTTGTGCGGATACGCACTTTTTCCATGCCGGATACGGCTGGTTTCCACATTATAGGTAATCCACTGTATATCTGCCTGTGTTTATGCAGCTTTGGAATTGTTTATTGCCACAGAAAGCTTTCTTAAATCTGCATAAACACATGAGGTTCTACGCTTCACAGAAGGAACTTTTGCCTCCAGTGAAGACCTTTCCGTTTCCGGTAAGGGTTTTAGTAATTCCCGGATAAAATATCTGGCACCGATATTATACGAAGCAGATAAATCGCAATGATAACATTTCCCTGTTGTAAATCTACAAAGGCTATGATTCTCTGTGCTTCTGTCCACATTTCCGCTTCCATCATACGCTAACCAGCTTGTGTTGCGGGCAGATACTCGGGAAATATGTATTCCACATCTGTGCGCCTGATGTTCACACAGTTTCTGAATATCCTGCTTTCTCCATAAATGAAGCTTTTGTTTCTTTTTCCCGGATATCTTTCCCTGCATTTCCAGATACTCAAAAACAATTACGTTCACCTGATTTTCTCTGGCATATTTTGTGATTTCCGCAGCTATCTTACGGGACAGTTCCATGTTCAGCCTTTTTGCATAAGCCCATCGGCTTTGAACCTGTCTGGAGCAATGTTCTCTTTGAAAACGACGGATTCTGCCAAGTACATGATACAATTGGTCTTTATCACTGGAGAAATTTATAAATTTCCGCCCCAGGATAGTGCCATCTGCACACATAATACTGCAGACCGCATCCGTATTAATTCCCAAGTCAACGCTGCATACCACTTGTTCTTTTACAACTGTTTTTGATAAGATTGTTTCCTCTGTGTAAGAAAATCGAAGAAAATATTTATGATGTTTCTTTTCCAAAGTGGGGGCAGATGCTTTTTCTCCGCTCCATTTTTTCCGCAGATATTCCATATCTGTATGGAGTAATTTTACCGGGAACCATTTCCAGTCACGCCCATCAAATAACTTTAAATGAGCCACATCTTCTCCGTTTTCTGCTTCCCTATACATTACATCACGATAAAATACCGGCATCGCATGATTCTCGCAGGTCAGCTTCGGTCTTCCGCTCAAGCCTCCCTTTTCCCACAAACTCAGCCGTGTCTGATAAGAGGATACACTTCCAAGCGCGTGCTGAATGGCCGCTCTTCTCAAATAGGACGGCATTTTGGGGAAATGGCGGTCAAACGCAAATCTGGCACGATTCTTTTTCGTTTCATGTACCAGATGTTCGGCTTCATTAAAGCGCTTCTGTGTATTTCCGATTTCTGAAAGTTCTTCCCAACTCTCTGCATACACCCCAATCAGGTAGGAAACTGCCTTCCGGAAAATATCCAGCGTATGGCGGATTGGTATATTCTGTTTTTTGACCTCTACACCATAGCTGGATACAATCTGCATAAAGCACCTTTACTTTCTTTTTTCCCTTTCTTTTTGCCCCTCAATATACGCCATTACCTGATCTCTGCTTTGATCACTTACAGTAACTGCACAATACGATGGATTCCACAAATGTCCTCCCCACAGTTCCCGTTTTAATTCTGGATGCGAAAGAAACAACTGACGCGCCAGATTTCCTTTCATAATCTTGATCATATCTGATATAAAAAACTGTGGCTTACAGTCCAAAAGTAAATGAATATGATCCGGCATAACCTCCATCGCAAGAATCTGAAATCGGTATTCCTCCGCAAGTTCATATAACATTTTTTTGCATTCTGCATCTAATCCATTTTTCAGAACCTGTTTTCTGTATTTCGTGCACCAGACAAGATGGTACTGTAAAGAATACACATATCCTCTACCATATGAAAGTGTATTTTCCTTAATAGTAAATATATCTTTTTCCATGTTTATATTATACCATATGCCCCCGCATTTGGCAAACACTAGTTCTGTATCTTGATAAAAAATTTGGCACACCTAACTCATCACTAAAGTAACGAGAATGCGGTGTGCCGTTTTTCAAGGAAGTTAACCATTTTCCCCGTTGCCAGGAAAAATACCAGTGGAATTCCAAGTGCTGCCGCAGGATAAGTCAGTAAATCCAGATAAGCAGTTATCATGCCATTTATCAAAAACAGATACAGATAGCGCCCGTCCTGTTCCATTTGATTCCGACAGACCAAAATCAAAAACAGGCTGAATATCATCACATAATACACACTTGAAAACTGGATCGAAAACGCAATCGCCAACGGTCTCAAAAACAATGCCGTACATAAAAATGGAAGTATCAAACAGTAGCGTTTCTGCCTAATCAATGTTCCTGTTATAAGCAGCAGAGTAAACACAACTCCCAAATTTATAAGTGCCCGAATTCCCCGATAATCCATAAAAAAGAGTAGTGGGCGCAGGAATACCAAATAACCATGCCAATAACGTGCATACGAAGTTATTTCCATCCCATCATCTATCCCTTTCACATCCATTCGAAATGATGTAATTGGATCTGCATCCTGATAAACCGGTCGATAGGCAGCGACTGCACACTCTAAAGCAGACGCATCTTCTTTTTGATAACAGGCTGTATGGAGCATGAGCGAATCCGTCCAGTTATCCAGTTCTTCCGCCGGCGTATTTCCAACAAACGGGTAGAGTCCTTCACCGGTAAAGATTTCCACTGACTCTGCACTATGTTCATAAATCAACTTATCCGGTATAAGAAAGGCAAGCCACAAAAAAATGATTCCCGCCAAAATACCTGAAATCAAAATGGCAGGCATACGAATGAGGTATTTCAAATTCATGTCCTTCTTCCCTTCTTCCCAGACATTCCCGCCATCACAATAACAAACCAGAAAAACGGCTGCCTGCAGTTCATCAGCGTAAAGCTCTCTGCCAGAAGTGCCAGCACCGCCGCCCTCTGCGCCTTCTCACACCGGACCACATTTTTCACAATCCAATACACCAGAAATGTGGTAGGAATCAGCCCATACGAAAACCACACATCAAAAAAGCTGGAATGAATCTCATTGACATGAAATACATCAAACACACCCGGACTCAAAAGTTTTTCAAATCCATCATACGGAATAAAACGTTCAAAAAAGCCCTCTCCCGCTCCATAAAACAGATACTGAGGCGTCAATACCAGCCGCTCCGCACTTCTGTCATATAGCAGATCATAGAGATTTCCATTTGCCAGTTTCCATATTTTCTGCTGGATTCTGGAAAGAAGCGTATAATCCGTCTGCGAAACATCAAAATCTGCCCCTGGCCAGATTAGATAGACGCCCAGCGCCAGCATCACTACAACAGCTGCCCCGCCGAACCACCAGAGTTTTTTATACTTTGAGTGCGTGCATCTTTCCCAGAAAAACTGCCATGCCAGTATTACAAAAAAGGCAAGCAGTCCCACAAACATACCGGTTGATTTTGCTTTTCCAATCAGAAAAACTCCCCAAAAAAACATTCCCCAGCACGCAATCCGTGTCTTGACTGTATACTCTGCCTTCCGCCGGTATTCCATAAAAAGCACCAGAATCATCGTAAAGATGAAAAAAGCAAACTGGTTCGGATCATTAAACGTTCCCATAAACCGAGAACCGCCCCAGCTCTCATGAAAATAGCGTCCTCGTCCGGAAATCAAAACAATTGTCTGAAACACCAGATTGATCCGACATATCCAGCAAAGTCCCCGCATAAACGAATCCGAATAAAGTGTCCGGAACGTCCAGATCAGGAATGCAGAATAAATCCAATAAAGCGTATGTAACGGAAAACTTCCTTTTCCTGTCCGAACAAAATAAATGCCATTAATGACAGCTGCAAATATCAGGAAGACCACCCAGGGAAAATCTTCCTGATACCAGATTTTCTTACCACTTCTCCACGCCATGATAAGCGCCAGGGCACCGGACAAGGCGAAAAACAGATCCGCGATGCCGATGCTGCCGCTGGGGAGAAGGTAGAATTGTTTGGTGAAGACGGCTGTGTAAAATAAAACTTCAACCATCCTGTTTCTCTCTAATTTCATTTGTTCTTACTTTATCCTAATCCCACAAATTTTCCGGATATAATCCACTCTCTATCATCTGTCGGAATCCCTCCTGCGCCGGTTCTATATCTTCTTTATAAGTAATTCCAATCCATCTGTCCGGCGTATTCAAAACTTTTACGGAAGCTAACTTCTTTTCAAGCAATTCCGCCACAATATTTGGGAGAAGATACTCCTTCTTCTCCGGATTTTCCCCTAATGCATCAAGGAATCTGGCAAATCCTTCATCTATGTACCGCAAAAAATCCGGATATCCGGCCCACATATTCATGGATACCATCGTATCCGGTGTGATCCATTTGCTTACCTTCGCATTATCACACTGGATTTTTCCATCTACACACTGAATTCCCGTCGTTTCAACGACCTCTTTCAAGAATCCCGCCTCATCTGCCACGCAGACACCTCTGGTAACCGCTCCGTTTTCACTCAGCGTATTCTTTAAAGAAAAGCCTGCCATTGCCAGATTTATCTTATCCGCATCTGTATTTCCAGAAAGCAGGAACTCATGAAGCTTCGAAAAAGCTTCTTTCCCATAATAATCATCTGCATTGATGATCACAAATGGTTCTTTCACAACATCTTTACAAGCCAGAATTGCCTGCCCGGTTCCCCATGGTTTTACTCGTCCTTCTGGAACATGATAGCCTTCAGGCAAGTCTTCTAACTCTTGATAGACATATTCCACAGGCATAACCTTAGATAAGCGATTTCCAATCACTTCTTTAAATTCTTTCTCAATGGCTTTCCGAATTACAAATACAACTTTTGTAAAACCAGCTTCCTTCGCATCGTAAATCGAAAAATCCATAATAATCTCTCCATTCGGAGCCATCTTAGCCAGCTGTTTGATACCGGTTCCGAAACGAGAACCGATACCGGCAGCCATGATAATGAGGGTTGTGTTCATGTTTTTTCCTCCGTAAACTATTTAACTTTTATTTACTCCTGGTCTCTTCTTTCAAAAGGAACATTGACGAAATATATAGTGGAGCTGTAAATATAAAAGGTGCACAGTAACGATACATAATTACTGGACTTAAAAGTACAGTAAGCCATATACCAAATATCATACTCAAAAGCAAAATTATTTTCTTATTTCTATTAATCAAAAGAGTATACACACCGAGAAAAAGCAAAAGGCAACTATAAAATCCTGCCTGACATAATATCGAAAAAATCGGTATTTTAGAAAAAATCATTTTCAAACTTCCACCATAACCATTACCTGGAATTCCCTTTCCATACAAATTCTCTAACAATAATTGATAACTCGGAAACAAACTTTCTCTATTAATCTCAAATCCAGGATCATATGCCACCGACTTATCATAACACAGGATATCTATATATGGATGCCATGGTCTGGCATCCGGCCAGTTTTTGTCTGGATACCATAAAGTCAGAGTCTGTAATCCAAATGCCTGTACATATCCTATTGAATCAAAAGCAGCAAATTTTATATATGATTTCAAAAAAGAAATCTTATCCCTCTGTACCTCTTCTACTTTTAAATTTGATTTTACCGGATCCGAAATAAAGGGCGTATAATTTTTCCATCCCTCATCAGGGACAAAGCTTTGCATCTCTTTGCGTTGCTTTTCCGTCAAATCATCATTATTATATACCCACGCCATTTGTTGCAAGGGTAAGCTCAGCATCTCTCTCAGTGCCGTTCCCTTCTGTACTCCACACAAAGCATATACCGGTCCTTGATACACAGCTACCAATATTATAACGCTTGTCAATAACATCAACAATTTTCTTCTGGCTTTCAACAATAAAGCAGTCAGAAGCACAAAAGCAAGAACATATACTCCATTATTTCTAATGACACACATTAAAAACATCCATAAAAACAATTTTATAGTATTTTTCTTGTCCAAAAATTGCTCATCCAGCAAATATTCAATTAGCAATAAGACCACCATGGCAAAAGACGCTGTAAAAATTGAATCTTGCGCTGATGTTAAGGAAAGAATTACATGCATAGGCAACAGAAAAAAAAGTGTAGATAGAATCACCAACGTTTTGTTTGTCTTATCATTTATAAATGATAAGATATTCCAGA
>ERZ773164.253-NODE-253-length-63979-cov-24.182435_pt1 | contig 63979 bp, 58 predicted proteins | sample MGYA00511917_ERZ773164 | MGnify/ENA primary metagenome ERZ773164 (study PRJEB29015, sample SAMEA2737847) | human gut metagenome | biome: human gut; feature: human-associated habitat; material: faeces | place: China | collected 2012 ...
TATTGTCCATCCATTTTCGCCCCAATACTTCATTCCCTCATTCCAATCATCCCAATTAAATTCTGGTAATGAGCTTTTAATTTTTGCCAAGGAATCGCTTATCTGATTTTGAATACCTCTAACGATATCATTAAACCCTGAAAATACTGATGAAAAATCATATTTCTGGATTTGGGCAAACAGATTATTTCTCATTGTCGCAATTTTTTTCTGTATTTCTAACATTCCACTTTTCATGTTTTCAAAAGTGTACTTATTATACTGTTTTACCGCATTTTCAAATTTTTTATATTCATCGTTTTCGTCATGATTTTCGTCATAGAATTCTTTCAACTTCCTATTTTGTTCTAATAATACCTTTATATATTTTTTACATGGTTCTGTTGGATCGTTTAAAATATCATTGATACTTGGACTACCTTCCCCTGTTTTATTTATTTCCAATTGTAGAATTTTTGCAATTTTATTTTTCCAATTTTCCTCATTTATATCTTCTATTAACTGTTCATAAACATAAATCGAAAAAATTGGTTTTATCTTATAGCTATTATTTGCTATCGATATTACATATTCCTTTTGCTCTGGAACATCAATAACTATTGTATCATCAGCTTCTGATATAACATCTTTTTCCATACTTTTACCTCGTTATTCTTTAGTCAACGATTCCAAATTTATTAAACACTTTTTCAACGTATATAATATATCACAATTCTGCCTTTTTGCTCTTCATTTTTAATTATACCACCTGTTTTGTGACTTTCTCATGCTAGGAAACAAAGTATTCTATAATATACCTCACCATCTAACTTTTCTCTATTATAATCTCAATTTCTCTTTTCATTAATCGGAAAATATTTCCACGATAGTTTATGAAAAGTTGGGGAATCTTACGCTATCATACGTTAAAAGTTGGGTAAATATTGGGGAGTTACACTATTCCCCAACAAAATAAAACAAGCAATCTCCGCTCACTTATTTCAGAAGAATGAGGCGAAGTTTCATACGACAGTTGGGGAATTGAAATTCCCCAACTCACTCCCCAACTTTTACCCAATTCCATGCATAAATAGCTATAATTTACGATAAGTCAAAATTTATTCCCCAACACGCAAAAAAACCTTGAATCATCCCATTTTCATAGGAAATTCAAGGTTTTTCGTTAATTTACATGATAATAATACGGTTCAAATTCTTATGCGAACTGTAAGATTATGCGTTCATCTGTGCAGCTACTTCAGCAGCGAAATCTTCATTCTTTTTCTCAAGACCTTCACCTGTCTCAAAACGAACGAATCTCTTAACTGTTACATTTGCACCGTTTTCTTTAGCAACTTTTTCTACATATTTAGCTACTGTGTAATCGCTATCCTGTACATATACCTGATCTAATAAACAAATTTCTTTTAATTCTTTGTTTAAACGTCCGATAATCATTTTTTCAATGATGTTATCCGGTTTTTCAGGATTTTCTGTTTTTGCCTGTGCTAATAAAATTTCTTTTTCGTGTTCTAAGTAGTCTGCTGCTACTTCATCACGAGAAACATATTTTGGTGACATTGCTGCTACCTGCATTGCTACATTTCTTAAGCAGCCTTTGATTTCGTCGTTTACAACGTCTGCATCTGCTTCGATTAAAACACCGATTCTTCCGCCACCGTGAATGTATGATACTACACAGCCTTCTGTCTCAACTTTTTCAAATCTTCTGATGTTTAAGTTTTCTCCGATTACAGAAATTTTTTCTGTTAAAACTTCTTTTACTGTTTTTGAGTTGTCTGATACCCATGCTTCTGCTAAGAAAGCATCAATGTCAGTTGCGTTTGTATTTAAAGCCTGATTTGCAACTTCTTCTACATATGTCTGGAAGTCTGCATTTTTAGCAACGAAGTCTGTTTCAGAGTTTACTTCAACGATTGCTGCCACTTTATCATCTTTAACGATAGCTTTAACGATACCTTCTGCTGCGATTCTTCCTGCTTTTTTGTCTGCTTTAGCCTGACCATTCTTTCTTAAGAATTCAACTGCCTCGTCCATGTTACCGTTTGTTTCATTAAGAGCTTTTTTGCAGTCCATCATACCTGCACCTGTCATTTCTCTTAATTCTTTTACCATACTTGCTGTAATTGCCATGATAATTTCCTCCATATGAAATATTATTTGTTTCTTTAAAAAATGCTTCAACCTTTCGTTAGGCTGAAGCATTTATGTTTGAAATTCTTACGCTTCTTCAGCTGCTTCTACTTCTTCTGCAACTTCTTCGTATACGTCTTCAACACCTGTTGTTCCCTGATTTGCTTCAATAACAGCATCTGCCATTTTTGCTACAATTAATTTAACGGCTCTGATTGCATCATCGTTACCAGGAATTACATAGTCTAATTCTTCTGGATCACAGTTTGTATCAGCGATACCGATTAATGGAATACCAAGTGTGTGTGCTTCCTGAACACAGATTCTTTCTTTTTTAGGGTCAACTACGAAGATTGCATCTGGTGCTTTCTTCATATCTTTGATTCCACCTAAGTTCTTTTCAAGTTTATCCCATTCTTTTTTGATTTCGATAACTTCTTTTTTAGGTAATACATCGAATGTTCCATCTTCAGACATTCTTTCGATATCTTTTAAGCGGGCAATTCTGCTCTGGATTGTTTTGAAGTTTGTAAGCATTCCACCTAACCATCTTTCGTTTACGTAGAACATTCCACAACGTTCTGCTTCAGTTTTGATAGCGTCCTGAGCCTGTTTTTTAGTTCCTACAAAAAGAATTGTTCCACCTTCTGCTGCGATATCAGACATTGCTTTGTATGCTTCATCTACTTTTCCTACAGATTTCTGTAAGTCGATGATGTAGATTCCGTTTCTTTCTGTGTAGATGTACTCAGCCATTTTAGGGTTCCATCTTCTTGTCTGATGTCCAAAGTGAACACCTGCTTCTAATAATTGTTTCATTGAAATAACACTCATGTTTTTTCCTCCATTGGTTTTTACTTCCGTATGCTTCTACTCCTTAAGACCGACTTTATCAGTTTAGGCACCGTTAAGGCTCACCACATACGTGTTTTTTTGCGACTATCATAGTATAGCATATGAATTTTACCGGTGCAAGAAGTTTTCTTTATATTTTACCTATATTTTCAATTCTTTCCTACCAATATCTTCTAATCGCTAAAATTGTTCTATATGTAGCTGTTCCTGTTTTTATTCCGCCTTGTGGATATGGTTTTGGGTTTGACGCGTGTACAATACGTCCTCCACCAATATAAATTGCCACATGACCGTCATAACAGATAATATCTCCCGGAAGGGCATTAGCCAATCCATTCACCGCTTTTCCGCCGTATCTTTGTTCTTTAGAATTTCTCGGCACTCCTGAAATACCACAAATCGCATGGATTTTAGATGTAAATCCGGAGCAGTCAATTCCATTATATAAGTCATTTCCGCCCCATACATATGGATTTCCCACATATTTCAAGCCTTCATTTGCAATCTGCTGTCCCTTAGATGCATTTGATGGTTTGTCTTCCGCTTCAGGCTCCGTCGGTTTTGACGGTTTATCCGGTTTTGACGGCTTTGACGGTTTATCCGGTTTTGGGGTTGATGGTTTGTCTTCCTCATCTTTGTCATTATTATCATTATTTGATGACGGTCTGTTTGTTTGTGGTTTTGACGGTTTTGTATCAGACAGTTCTGCTTCCATCTGTTGTGTCTGTTGTTCTAAACGTCTCGCTTCTTCTTCTGCCTGTCTCTGTGCATTTGCTAACTGTACATCAAAATCCGCAACCTGTGTTTTCATCGTCTCGATAGTTGTCTTCAACTCTTTTTCCTGCTGTTCATATGTAGTCGCCATAAACTCCATATCTGCTTTTCCGGATTCCAAATCCTGTTTAAGTGTTGCCACTTTTTCTTTTGATTTTTTATATTCATTCAACATTTTTCTATCGTAAGAATGAACATTTTTCATATATTCAACCTGATTGATAACTTCTCCAAAACTTTCCGCACCAAGCAGCGCAGAAATTTCATTACCGTCACCATTTTCATACATATATTTAATGCGAATCAGCATTTGTTTATACTGTTCTTCTTCTTTTTTCTTTGCTTCCTGTAAATCCTTGTCTGCCAATGTAATTTTCGCTTCCTGATTTCTAATATCACCCTTTAATACTTCAAAATCAGTCAATAATGTTACCAGTTTGCTGTTAGCATCTTCAAGTTTCTTTTCTGTTTCCTCCTTATTCTGTTCAATCTGATTTACATTTGGAGAAGCCAGTGCAGGAACTACAATCAATGAACTTGTAATAACCGTTGCAATAAATATTTTTTTAATCTTTTTCATCATATTCCTCCCAAATATGAACCCTTATTATCTACTTACATATAGTTTTAACATACTACACTTCTTTTTATCTTTCAACACTTTTTGACAAAATTTCACTAACACATTTTTCCAGCACAACGACAAAAGAGGAATTGCTCACACAATTCCTCTCATTTCTTTTACCAATATCTTTTAAACCACGGTGAACCGTATACTGATGCAACTTTAACAACATCGCCCGGCTTCGGCGCATGAATCATCTGTCCTCCACCGATGTAAATTCCAACATGTCCACTGTAACATACAAGGTCTCCCGGCAATGCACTTGCCATATTCGCAACTCTCTTTCCTCCGGCACCCTGTGCTCCTGAAGAATGTGACAGGTAAATACCTGCTGCCTGATGCGCTCTCATTGTTAAACCTGAACAGTCAATACCTGATTTGGATTCTCCACCCCATACATAAGGTGTTCCTAAATAACTGTATGCCGTACTTACAATAATAGATGCTTTGCTTGAGTCTGATGGTATATTAACAGCCTCATCGTTATTTGAAGAGCCGCCCTTGTTTCCACCGTTATTGCTTCTTTCAGCAGCCTTTCTTGCCGCTTCTTCTCTTGCTGCTTCAATCTGTGTATCGAAGTTTGCAATCTCACCCTGTTTTTCTTTGATTGTATCGTCTAATTTCTGTTTATCTTTTTCAAAGTCTTTCTGCATTTTCTCAATATCAGAAAGTTCTTTCTCTAAACCTGATTTTAACTTTGTAATCTGTTTCTTTGTCTTCTCATACTCTGTTAACATCTTTCTGTCATAATCATGTACGTTTTCAACGTATTCCGCTTCACTTAACACTTCGCCCATTCCATCTGATGATAACAGACCTTCCACGAAACTTGTATCTCCTGCTTCGTACATATATTTGATACGATACAGCATCTTTTCATACTGTTCTTTTTCTTTCTTTTCTGCCTCTTTTAATTTTGCAGTAGCCTCTGTTACTTCTTTTCCCTTAGTAACCAAATCCTCTTCCACTTTATTGATTTTATTCATTAAAGATGCCAATTCAGACTGAAGAGAATCCACTTCCTTCTGAGTTGCTTTTTTATTCTGCTCTAAATCATTTACGCTTGGTGTCGCCAATACAGGTGTGACTACCAATGAAGCCGCTAAAACGGATACGCCCAAAACTTTTCCAAATTTTTTCATGATTTAACCTTCCTATTACATTATTATTAAATTCAACAAGGTAAGTATACTTCATCTGTTTTGATTTTTCAATACTTTTTTAACATTTCTGTAACATTTAACATTTTTTTCATAATCTTTTTTGCAGATTCCGTCACAGCAAGTCCACCCATACCGGTTTCCTTCAGACAAACAGGAAGTTCATTCCCGATTCGTCTCATACTGTCGATCGTATCATCCGGTGATATCGCACTGACTATTCCTGCCATGGCGAGCTGTGCGGCAGATATTGCATTGACTACTCCCGCAACATTCCGCTTGATACAGGGGACTTCCACCAGTCCTCCCACCGGATCACACGTCAGCCCCAACATATTTTTCAGGGCAAAGGCTGCTGCCTGCATAATCTGCCGGGTCGTACCCCCCTGTAAGAAAGTCAACGCCCCGGCTGCCATGGCCGCTGCCGTCCCGATCTCTGCCTGACATCCGCCGGATGCTCCTGCGATGGACGCATTTTCTGCAATCACTTTACCAATTCCCGCTGCAGTAAAAAGTGCCTGTACCATCCGGTCTTCTGCCGGATCATCTCCTGATTCCTCTGATTCTGCCACAACTTCCTCATAACTTATAAGTACTGCAGGGATCACTCCGCATGAACCTGCAGTCGGAGCGGCAACGATCCGCTTCATACAGGCATTGGATTCTCCCATTTTCAATGCTTTTTCCATTGCCAGAGCCATGTATCCACTGCACAGATTTTTGCCGGTCACATTAAACCGGTGCATTTTTTCTCCATCCCCGCCAGCCATACCGCTTGCCGAACGAAGCTCTGCAGCATATCCCTCATCTGCCGCTTTCATTTCATGATACATCTGACGCATTCTTTCAAAAATCTGTTTTTCTGTCTCATCTGTCTCTGTCTGCTCTGCCTTCAGTACGATCTTCCATACCGGCTTCTGTTCTGTCTTGCAAAGTTCTTCCAACTGTCTGATACTATGATATTCCATGCTTATCTTCCTCCGGCTTTCTTCAGATAGGTCACTTTGATGATTCCTTCCACTTTTTCCAGCCACTCCAGTCCGTCTTCCGGCACATCCTGATCACATTCCACAACCATGACTGCACGACCGCCTTTACCGGAGCGATATAACTGAAGCGTTGCAATATTGATCTTTTTCTGTGCAAGCATGGAAGTCACCTCTGCCACATGCCCCGGCTGATCCTGATTATGGACGATCAAGGTCGGATTTTCACCTGAAAAATTCGTTTCAATCCCATCAATCTGTGCGATATTGATCCTCCCTCCACCGATGGATTCTCCAATAATATCCAGTTTTTTCCCTGAAACTCCTTTTAATTTCAGTTCCACTGTATTGGGATGTCCTTCCTTTAATCTTGCTTCTCCGAACTCAATTCCGACTTTCTTTTCTTCTGCAATCCTCAGACTGTCAGCAATTCTTCCATCGTCAGGACTCATTCCCAGGAGTCCTGCCACAAGTGCCTTATCCGTTCCATGCCCTTTCCCGGTTGCAAGAAAGGATCCATAAAGGAGGATCCTTGCCTCTTTCACATCTTCTCCCAGCAGATTTCTTGCCACAAAACCAATTCTCGCCGCCCCTGCGGTATGAGAGCTGGACGGTCCGACCATAACCGGTCCGATAATGTCAAAAATTCCCATCTTTTCTCTCCATTTCTTTCTGTCGATACCAGACTTCTCTGACCATATTATTTCTCAAAGGGCAAAAAATTTCAACCCTTCCAATAGAAAGGGTTGAAATTAGTCTGTCTTATTTTTCAGATTTTATAATCGCTCTGATCCATTATAAATCCTGATTTTTATTTCTTTCTTTTTTTCCCAAGCAGTGTTCCGGCTGCAGCACCACCTGCAAGAAGCATGGTCATTCCCGGAAGGAGTACATTGGAAACATCTCCGGTCTTAGCTGCCTTGCTGCCTGTGACTGTTGTTCCGGCAGTTTTGTTGTCAGATGGTTTCTGATTATCGGACGGTTTCTGCGTATCAGACGGCTTTTGGTCGTCCTCTGTCGGTTTCTTATCATCATCCGCAGTTGTCACTTTCATCTCAACTGTACCTGAAACTTCTCCGTTTGTACCGATTGCCTGAACTGCGACTGTATACTCTGTTCCGGCATTCAGTCCGGTAAATGTATACTCTGTAATTGCTGCATCTACCCTGGCAACTTGTTTTCCATTTAAGAAGACTGCGTACTGGGCAACTTCTGCACCACTTTCCGGTGCTTCCCAACTGATCTTAACTGAATCTTTTCTGATCTCAGTTTCATTCACATTTTCAGGAGTTCCCGGTTTTTCCGGAACATCCGGCTGATCCGGTTTTTCCTGCTTCGGAATACTTCTTGTCTGCTCTGCATCACACTTCTCGCAAACTCTCTTTTCAAGCCCCTCTTCCTCTGTTGTGGCCGCTTTTACAACAGTCCATTCTCCATAGCTGTGACCTGTTGCTGCGATCTCTGTTGCTTCTTCCAGTGTCTCATTGCAGTCTTTACAAACAAGCTTTCCTGTAGATCCCGGTTCCGTACAGGTAGGATCCTTTACTCCGACTCTTTCTGTATTTTCATGCTTACACTCTGTCACTGTCTCTGTTACAACGATCTCGTATGTCACTCCACCGATCACAACGGTTGTTGTTCCTGCTTTTTCTGCGGTAACGAAATAGCCTGTTCCCGGTGCAAATAAATACCAGTCATTGTCATTTGCAGAATAGCCGGCAACCTTTGTATTGCTGCGGCCGTAGTTGTTCAGATACTGTCCGCCATAGGAAATACCAAATCCATCAGATGCTCCATTTCCTACTGTCAGTGTCTGAGCTGTATCGCTCAGTCCTACATTACTTCCGTTAAAACTTAAATATTTTCCGTTGACATCCTGGATTGTATATCCTCCGTCAACCGCTTTCACAGTCCACATATAAGCAGACTGGTCATCCGACTCAAGGTCTGCTGCCTTCATTGCAAGTCCTGTCGGTGTTCCTGATGCAGTACTCTGGCTGTTTACCAGTACATAAGAGCTCTGACCGATCAGATATTCTTTTCCTGATACGATCTCTGTATTTTTCACATATGGAGGCTGATCGCCATTTGCTGTAAGAGAAACAATCTCCTGACCGCTTTCCTGCTGCATCAGCTTTCCAGGTGCAAGGAATTTCTCTCCGACTTTCAGTTCCACTTTCTGTACTTCATTTTTTACTACAACATAATAGGTAACTGCACCGATGGTAACAGAAGTTGTTCCTTCGCCTGTTCCCTCGAAAGTAATCTGTGTACTTCCCGGTGTTCCCTCTGTATTGGTCTTCAGCTTTCCTACATGCTCATAACGATTTGCCATAACTGCTGCAGATGGTACAACTACATATTTATTACCATTTGCATCTGCCTTTGTCACGATCAGATATTTTTCGCCACCCTGGATCTCATCAAGTGCTGTCACTTTCTGATATCCGTGTACTGCAGAATCTTCCGGTGCAGAAGCTGACTTCTTATATAATTCAAAATAGCAGTTGTCAGCAACTCTGCTGTTCCTGTCGAAATACAGCTTGGATGTATCAGTACTCCAGAACCATAAAATATTTCCTACACTTCCTGTTGCATTATCTGTCAGTGTAAACAAGCTGTCTGTATCATGCTTTGCAACTGTGATCGAAGTTTCTGTCGTACTACTTGGAACATTATTAGAACCGGCTGCTCTTGTTCCAAGGTAGACAGTCTGTCCGTCTGCTGTTGTCGCTTTCACTTTGTACCGGTTGTCTGTTCCTGTAGCTTCAAAAGTATATTCGCAGTCATCCAGATCCAGCTCTGCACCGTTAAATGTTGCGGTTGCGGTTGCTTTTACTGCGACTGTCTTTACTTCCGGTGCCTGTGGATCTTCTCCTGTCATCGTCACCTTTGCCACATTTTTATCAAGTGCTGAAGTATCTGTGCTGCTGTAATTTCCGGTTGTATCTGTATAGGATTTTGTTCCTCCCATATTCAGTTCTACAACTTTGTAGTTCTCTGTATCACTGATATTCAGTTTCAGGATTCTGACATAAGAACCTGCATGAACCGTTACAGTTGCCTGCTTCAGTCCTTCTACCTGCCCTGAAGTAACTTTTAATTTTCCATTCTCATATACGGCTGTTACGGCACTCTCATCGGATGATGTAACTTCAACCGATGTCCCCTCTGCAACTCCATTGACCGCATAAGTCTTTGTCTGCGAAGATTTCATGCTGTCTGAACTGATCACATTTCCATCCTTGTCTGTCAGCCAGACACTTCCTACTGAAGCTGATCCGACAATATCTTTCAGAGCGATCTCTTTGAATGTGATCGCAGTTCCGTTGCTTTCATACAGAAGACCGATATTTCCGTTAGCCATCTCCGAAATACAGGAATATGCATAGTATGCACTTCCATTAATACTGTAGTTATATGCCCAGTCAATACTTCCGTCATCCTGAACCAGTCCTACGTAGATCTTTCCTGCCGCACGGCTGGATGTATTGGACGGGCACGCAAAAAAGATGGCCGTCTTTCCATTGATTTTCTCAGAATATGTGGTAGCTGTAAGCTGACAGGTCGCATTATAGGAAATTCCCATTGCCTGTGGATCTGACCAGGTCTCTCCGCCATCATTAGATACATAGTAGACATTTTCACGACGTACAAACATATACAGCTTTCCGTCTGCCTCTGTGACAACTGCCTCAGAACTAAAATTCTTTGCAGATGCTCCTCTGTGCCACGTTACCCCATTATCATCAGAATAGATTGCCGCACTGTTCTTGTCACCATTTGTAAATTCATAACATGTAAATACGATTCTTCCTTTATGTTCTCCCGTAGAGATCACAATTCCGCGTCCCGGTCCTACCAGCAGACTCTGCTCGGATGCTTTCTTTACATCCAGAAGTGTCGGCTCTGACCAGGTCTCTCCGCCGTCTGTAGATTTTGTCACATAAATAAAATCTGTCGGATACGGGAAGTACGGAGAATCTCCACAGAACAGATTCGTATTGACTCCGTTTCCTGTGATATTGAAATACGCATCCACCGTATAACCGCTGACTGTATTTCCCGAAGCATCCTTCAGCAGATAATAAGAAGTGGCATTCTCATCCGGATTCTTTTCCAGATAATAAGTAAATGCTGCATTCATACGCTGTGCTGTATCAGAAGCGGCCGTCACACTGTCTGTTGCTTTTGCAAGCACAAGACGATGCTGGGAATCATATCCCGTGTGTCCTGTCTTTGGTGCATAACTTGCACTGTTCAGTGCTGTTCCGGCCGGATACAGATCCGCTGCCATATAAACAGTCCCACCATCGGTCGTCAGTGCCGGGTCAATAAATGCCGTAGAACCGTTATTATGTACATTTCCATTATCTCCTAAATAATTGGCAAAGGTATAGCTCCAGGTCTTACCATTATCCGTAGAACGGGAAACGATCGTATCCAGTCCGCCGCCGTCACCTCCGCCATTCCAGCGTGCATCACTGGATGCGACAAGAGTTCCGTCATTCAACGTAACAAGTCCCGGGATTCTGAAATTCGTACTTCCACCCGTACCTGCCAGAAATGGCTGCTTTTTTGTTGTTCCGTCTGCCGGCTTTGTTCCGTCATACGCATTATTCACAGCTCCGACCGTAGTTGGGAAACATCCAAGCGTCAGAACTCCTGCCAGCATCAGAGCAAGCACTCTTTTTTTGTTTTTCATCTTTTTCCTCCTCTTTTTCATAATACCTGCATAACTTTTCCATTTATACATAGTCCATTATATTATAATCTTTCTGTCATTTTTTCACTTGTATGATTCTACTTTTCCGCAATCTGATTTTATCTGATTCGGAACTGCCGAAACCTATTCTTTAAAGCATTGAAACCTGTTCCTTTTTTCTGTAAAATGAAACCATCCCGGTTCCGGAACGCAGAACTTTGATTCCGGCAGATTTTCTGATGCACGAAAATGATAATCCGGATTTTTATAACAGACAGTGGAGGTACTATTATGACAGAATCAGAGATCAGAAAGCTGCTTGAAAGACAGCGTACTTTTTTTTCAACAGGGAAAACTCTTCCCGTTTCCTTTCGTCTCAGACAGCTTGAAAAGCTGAAAAGATCCATCCAAAAAAATGAACCCCTTCTCCGGCATGCACTGAAAAAGGATCTTGGAAAAAGTAATATGGAAAGTTATATGTGTGAGATCGGGCTGACGCTCTCCGAGCTTTCATGGATGCAGCGTCATGTCAGATCCCTGGCAAAAAACCGGACTGTACCAACGCCTCTCTCCCAGTTTGCCGCCCACAGCTACCGTTCTCCTATCCCATATGGGACGGTTCTGATCATGAGTCCGTGGAATTATCCGCTCCTGCTGACTTTGGAGCCGCTGATCGATGCCATTGCCGCAGGAAATACCGTCATCCTGAAGCCAAGTGCCTACGCTCCTGCCTCACTTGCCATGATCAAAGAAATCATCGAAACCACTTTCCCGGCAGATTATATTTCCGTCATTGAGGGAGGACGTACAGAAAATCAGGCATTGCTCCGCCAGAAGTTTGACAAGATCTTTTTTACCGGAAGCAAGGCTGTCGGAAAGGAAGTTCTGCGGCATGCCGCAGAGAATCTGACCCCTGTTACATTGGAACTGGGTGGAAAAAGTCCTTGTATCGTTGACTCCACCGCAAAAATCCCACTTGCTGCCAGACGTATTGTTTTTGGAAAATTTTTAAACTGCGGACAGACCTGCGTTGCACCCGATTATATCCTGTGCCATCATTCGGTCCGGCAAAAATTGGTTGCTGCGATCCGGCATGAGATCCAGATTCAGTTTGGAGAGAGTCCGTTACTGAACCCGGATTATGGCAAGATCATCAATGCAAAGCATTTTCAGCGACTTTCAGAACTCCTTGATCCTGAAAAGATCGTCTGTGGAGGGAACACCGATGCGGCAACTCTTCGTATTGAACCTACTGTTATGGCCGATGTTACCTGGGAAGATGCTGTTATGGAAGAAGAACTCTTCGGACCGCTCCTTCCGATTCTGACCTATGACACTTTGGAGGAAGTAATCCGTACTGTAGAATCACATCCACATCCGCTGGCTCTTTATTTTTTCAGTGAAGATAAAACCGCACAGAAAAAGCTTCTTCGCTCCTGCCGTTTCGGTGGCGGCTGCATCAACGATACCGTAATTCATCTGGCAACCAGTTCCATGCCATTTGGCGGCATAGGTGAGAGCGGAATGGGATCTTACCATGGAAAAACCGGTTTTGAATCTTTCAGTCATTTCCGGAGTATTGTGGACAAAAAGACTTGGATGGATCTTCCGATCCGATATCAGAAATATACGCAGAAAAAAGAAAAGCTACTGCGGTTATTCCTGCAATAGCTCTCTCCTTTTTCTATCTTTTCCATATAAATTTTCTGCCTGGTTCATATTCTTTCGACAGAAGATGGATCAAAAATTCTTCTGTCGAAGCCAGCCCTGCGATCACGCATGTAATTTCACAATACCTCAGTGCAAAATCCTGCACAAGCATATACGGCAGACAGAAGACACAAAAACCTGTCGCCTTGTTCAGAATCGTATGCAGTGACGCAAACCGGTGATACCGCACAGCGGCTGTAACATAGGAGCAGGCACGGATCACCAGTACCGCACCGATACAATACCACATCCACACCGGAAGCACTTCCAGCAGAATCGGGAAAAATTTTACAATCATCACCGCATAAAAAATCAGATCTGAAATACTGTCCAACCTTGCCCCAAACTCACTGGTACTGTTCGTCGCTCTTGCGATCGTTCCATCCAGCACATCCGTTATTCCGCAGAATGTATAAAGAAGATAAAAAGGCAGTGTCAGCGGCCGGATCAGTAAAAGTCCGACAGTTCCCACGATCCTTAACATTGTGCAGATGTTCGGTGGTGTCAGTAATTTTTCTTTCATAAACCTTCTCCTCATTTCCATGTATCCTGTTCTTTACTTTCTGTCAGTATTTGATAAAATTTATTTTAACAGATACAGCAGTTCTTCAAAGCAGATCCCATCTGCCAGAGGGATCTCCAGTTCCACTGACCTCTGAATGCATTTTCCGATAAACCCGGATGCCTTTCTCACTGATTCAGTCAGCCCGGTTCCATTGACCGCATCCGCTGCAATGATCGCTGCAAAAATATCGCCGGTTCCCGAACGAGGACTTCCGATTTTTTCCGTCTGGATCATCTCATACCCTGCTCCCTTTTCGTAACAGAGATTTGCTACATGATTTTTCTTCTCAATCCCGGTGATCACTACTTTCGCCGGTCCTGAACCGGCAATCTGCTCTGCCAGCCGCTCCAGTTCTCCGCTACTCCATTCTTCCTTATATTGCGTACCGGTAAGAAGACAGGCTTCTGTCACATTCGGTACAACAATATCTGCATACTGCACAACTTCACTCATCTTCCGGCACATTTCTTCCGTATAGGTTGCATACCGCTTTCCACCGTCTCCCATAACCGGATCGACTACGACCGTTGTATCTTTTTCTTTAAAAGTGTGTATAAACTCACCGACAATCCTGATCTGCTCTTCTGAACCCAGGAACCCGGTACAGATTCCCTGAAATTTAAGTCCCAGTTTCTTCCACTCTTCAATATACGGTTCCATCTCTGCCGTATAATCTGTGCAGTAAAAAGAATCATAAGCTGTATGATCCGAGAAGATTGCTGTCGGAACAGCACAGCACTGTACTTTCATCATGGAAATAACCGGAAGCTGCACTGCGATCGAGCATCTGCCAAATCCCGTAAAATCATTGATCAGTGCAATCTTTTTCTGTTGATTATGATTCTGCTGCTTTTGATCCTGCATCTTTTTCCTCCGTCTTTCCTTTTTTGACACCCTTTGCATTCGGATAAATTTTCTTCATCTTCACATCATCATAATGCTCATCCGTCCAATGCTCCCATCTGGTTTCCGCCCTGATCCCTTTTTTTCTTTCATCATACCGCACTAAAGCCATACAGGAAACCATGATATTACAGCACATAAATACAAGCAGTCCCCAGGTTATGATCTTTCCGACCTTTCTGGGAATCCGTTCAATCCATTTTTCCAACGGTGGATACAGACTTTTAAACCATACTACTGCAGCAATCCCCCAGAAGAAACAGTAAAGAAGATTGATCCTGCCACCTAAATTAAATGGAATATTGCTGTAATCCCAAAAGACTTTTCCGAAAAAAATCTCGGTAAATACACTGCACAGATACTCATACGCACCACCAAGCAGTGTTCCTATAATAAATAAAAAGGTATTACTGCGGTCTTTATATTTATAGAGCAATGCTGTTACCAGTGCGATTGCCAGACCCCATACAATACTGAATGGCCCCCATACCACACTGCTCCGGCTCATCCATACCCCCATCGTGATCCGGCAAAAAATTGTCTCCGTAATGTCACCTAAAAATGCCCCGATAATAAAAAGTAATACAATCTTATAAAATCCACATCCGACCGCAAATGCATTCCTTTTTTCTGCTGCCTTTTCTTCGGTTTTCCGTACACTCGGATAGGCTTTCTTCACACGCCTTTCGACCCGTTCTGAAATCCAGGAGCTTAATCTTGCACTCAGCTTATCAATCTGTGCATCCGTTTCTTCCCACTGCTTCGGATTTCTGCTGGCCCCTGTCAGCAGCATAAAAGATGCAAAAACATCCACACACAGGAACAGCAGCAACACCAGGATCAATATCTTCATCACAAGCTCCGGGAGAAGATGCAGCAAATCCAGACTCAGCATATTGCCCCACCGGACAGCGATATACCCCAGTCCGCCCCAGACCAGAGATGCCGGAAGACAGATATATCCATCCAGATTCCACTTCACATTGGAATAGTCCCACCAGCGTTCTTTAAAGATCCGCTCCATCAGATGCCCGCCGATCCACTCTACAACCGTAGCATAAACTGCTGCAAAAAGAAAAAGCCAGAATCCCGTCAGTTCCTGCAGTCCCACAGTCATAAGAACAGCCGTAAATCCGTACATCACACAGTACGGACCATTCACAAGTCCCCGGTTTGCGAATTTTTTCTGTTTCAATGTGGCCAGAACAGTTTCCAGTATCCATCCGCCAAAAGAATACAGGAAGAAAAGCCATAATAGTTCATAGATCGTATAGTGATTCAAATCGTTCTCCTCTTTCGTTTCATTTTCTGTTTATTTTTGTACATTTTTTCATCCGCTCTCTGAAGCAGTGCGTCCAGATCACGGTCTGTCCCATCCGTCCACGCATATCCGACTGCCGCTGAAACTATCTTTCGAGGTGATGTCTCTGTACGGACGCTGAGACAGACTGCCGCAACTGCCAGGCACAATACAATCACCAGAGCTGTAGATTTCACCTTTTTCATGTTGCTTTTCCTCTTGTTCGTTGAATAAGCCACGCTTCTTCCTGCTTGCTAACGCTTATTATACCATGATCGGCACCTTTGGTGCCTGAAGCTGCTTCGCAGCGATCATGATCGCCATTCGCCGCTCACACTGAAAAAGCTGTGCTTTCTCCTGCTCGCTAATGCTCATTATATCATCTTTCATGGTTTTGGCAAATTTATTATTTCTACCGATTTTGCCACATGTTCATCCATCCCTGCAGCAAATGCTTCATTCCTGTCCTCCTCGAATGCATTCGCAGTCATGACGATCACCGGTATAGACGCTTTCTTCTGATCTCTTAACTTTCGAATCTGTCTCGTTGCATCGTACCCATTCATCCTCGGCATCTGCACATCCATTAAAATCAGATCATAATATCCATACATCCTCAATGCTTCTGCATTCATATGAACAATCCGATGACCAGGCAGAGTATACGCCATCACTCCACAGCTTTGAACATCCAGCAGTTCTTTATAATAGTCCTGTTGCAGGAGATGCTCCTTTCTGAGCGTCTGATTCATTTCTGCAAACCGCCGTTCAGCAATCTTGTCCTTGTTATCCGCTCCAATCTCCAAAAAGAAAAGCCATACTCTGCATTTCTTCTATGCAAAGTACAGCTTTTATCTGCAATAGATCTTCTTTAGGGGATGTGAAAAACTCGATTGAGTTTTTTTGCATCCCCCTTTTCTTGCTCTTACCGGAGTAATCCACTTTCCTTGAGCAAAATTTCCAGATCGGTTCCTTCCACAGCTTTTATTACTTTCTTTAAGACTACCTTTTCCTTGAGAGAAAGCGGAAGTTCATCAATCGGTTTTTTATCAACTGCGTAATATGCAGCACGCAGCAATTCACGTACATCGTACTTCGAGCCCCACACCTCCGGAACACCACGATCTACGTTCATAAGTGTGTAAACTGCTTCCATACCTGTACGGATGGAGTATTCTGTCGTAAAAATAGTGTCTCTCGGTGTCTCCGCAAACTGTCCCAGGAATGCAAAATTGACAGCACCTTCCGGAACAACAAGCGGACGATCACTTTCTTTTCTTGGCTGGAAGAAAGCATTGATGTATGGCATGAAGCAGGTTGTTGTATTGCAGCGATTTTTTGCCCAATCGTCAATCTGATCTGTCGGGACGCCAATGTGATAAAGCCACTCACGGCAAACTTCTTCACCTGTACAATCCCGCATTGCCTTCTTTACATAATTTCCTTCTTTATTCGTTGTAAGTGCATATACCCAGATCAAAACCGTATTTTTATCCTGTGCTTTAAACTGCGGCTGACGATTGATTGTCCATGAAAGATACCAGTTATCGGTACTATCCTTCACTGTCACAATTCCTCCGGTTGTTACTTTTCCTTCTCTCGGATCACGCTTGCAAATGCTGATAATCTTCTGGATAATCTCTTCATCCGAGGTTTCCACAGTTGCACTCATCCAGTTTGTTGCTTCAAAATCGTCGCAGAATTTATCCGGATTACCATACTCACCATTCTTTGCCTGTGCAGCAATATTCTTCCACAAATCCCACGATTCGCCTGTACCGTTTTTAATCAGGCTCAAATCCGGTGCTGTATTCTGATCTCCATAGCAGGAAGTATCTGTACAGCATCCATTTGTTATAAAGACCAGATCATCCTCAATCAAATCAATTGTACCCGGTTTTCCAGCCTTTTCATATATAATCTGTGTGGCAGTTTTTTTACCATTTTCATCTTTGATGACAACATTTTTGACATCCATGCCATATTCGACTGACACACCATGGCTTTCGAGATATTTTACAAGCGGAAGAATCATGCTCTCGTATTGATTGTATTTCGTAAAGCGGAGTGCGGAAAAATCCGGAAGTCCATCAATATGATGGCAGTATCTGCACAAATACCGTTTCATTTCCAGTGCAGATGACCATCTTTGAAATGCAAACATAGTCTGCCAGTATAGCCAGAAATTCGTGTCCCAGAAGGAATCCGGCAATATCTCACTGATTTTCTTATCCTCCAAATCCTTTTCCGGTGTCATAAACAACTTTGACAATGCCAGGGCTGAATCCTTATCAAGTGTAAATTTCTTATCTGTATGTGCATCCTGCCCGCATTTCTCAGAAGCCCTGCAAAGGGAGTAATTCGGATCATGCTTGTTTAACCAATAATACTCATCCAAAACAGAGACGCCCGGTGTCTCTATCGAAGGAACATCACGGAACATATCCCACATACATTCAAAATGGTTGTCCATTTCTCTTCCGCCACGCATATAGAAACCTTTTCGGACATCCTTTCTTCCATCGCAGCTGCCCCCGGCAAGATCCAGTTTCTCAAGGAGATGAATGTGCTCTCCCTTTACCTGCCCATCTCTCACCAGATAAAAAGCGGCTGAAAGCCCCGCTAATCCTGTTCCAATGATATATGCTGATTTCCGGTCAGCACCCTCCGGTTTTTCCGGTCTTGCAAATGCTTCATAAGTTCCTGCTGAATAATACATAATAAAAACCCTCCTTTTTGTTTAAACTGTGTCGTTTTCTTTGTTTCCATATGCACAGTATATCCACAAAATCTTTTTCCTACTATGCACAAAAAAAGAGAACTGTCATAGAAAGCGACAATCCTCTTACATTGCATCCATATACGACAAACCACAAGATTTGTCGTAATCAGCTCCTGTTCAGTTTTGCATTATTCAATGCATGTGCGAAAGATCCTTGAATCAATGCATTTAATCTTTCTATGATCTGTTTCGGATCCTCCTTCATTCCCTTATCAATCCATTCTAATACCAGACCAACAAACCCATATTTGTAAAAATCTGCAATGAATGCTTTATCCTCTTCCCGCACGACCATATCTGCCGCTTTTTCTTCGAGTACATTATATATTAGCTGATACGTTACTTTATACAAATAACGGTAAATATATCCTCGCGGAGCATTATGATAGATGTTGACAACAAAAGGTTCGTCCTTTTTCAGTAGATGAAATATTGCCAGAAATCCTTCCTGCCACGTATCATATGTTTTATTCTGTTTCAGAACATGATCTGCATCTGTTTCACAAATCCATTCAATCAACTCATATATATCATGAAAATGATAATAAAAAGTCTGACGGTTTATCCCACACTTTTCCGTAATGTCATTGATTGTTATTTTATCAATTGATTTTTCTAATAATAATTCCTTAAACGCAAATGCGATTGCAAACTTTGTCGTTGCCTTGCTCATGCTACCTGATCCCCCTATTCTTTACTTATATATTTTACCGTCATTGGGTGATTTTTGCAAATTCAAATTATTGTGGATTGTCTTCATGAAACAGATGATTGGACGGATCCTGAAGTCTGGAAGAAAGCCAACCCATCTCTCGGCATCACGGTTGGGATGGATAAGGTAGAGGCCGCCTGCGAATCTGCCAAGCAGAATCCCGGTGAAGAAAATTCATTCAGACAGTTGCGACTGAACCAGTGGGTGAAGCAGGCTGTGCGCTGGATGCTATGAAGCTGACACTGGAACAAAGGCTGGCCCACAGCGGTCATCCAGTACTCCTCTGGATGATGGATAACATTTATATCCGTACTGATCCTGCTGGCAATGTAAAAGCAGACAAAGAAAAATCCACAGAAAAAATCGACGGTGCAGTTGCCACGATTATAGGACTTGACCGTGCGATCCGCTGTGGAAATAATACCGGTGCTTCTGTCTATGATGACAGAGGGATCTTATTCCTATAACCCCTGCATACTTTACCTTATAATACGCATACTATTAAGTGGAAATCCCCTTAATGTGTTGCTGTTTCCCTTATTTTGTTGTAATATTTAAGGGAAAAATCGGAGGTGAAGGAAATGAGAACTTTTAATTACTCTGAAATCAAGAAGCAAAAGTGGGATTCAGATGTTCTTAGCTTAATTGCAGCAATTTATAAAGAGGCCGGTAAACAGGAAATGTACCTGAAACAACGTCCTGAAGAATTAGAAAAACTGGTTGAGATTGCTAAAATACAAAGCACCGAGGCATCAAACGCAATTGAGGGAATTGTTACAACAAGCACTCGTATCAAGCAGATTGTAGAAGAAAAAACAACACCAAAGAACTGTGATGAGCAGGAAATTGCAGGGTATCGCGATGTTCTTAATATTATTCACGAAAGCTTTGATGCAATTCCTATCACACAGAATTATATTTTACAGCTTCACAAAATATTGTATAGCCACATGAATAATCCTATGGCCGGAAGAACTAAAAGTGTACAAAACTATATTAGTGCCACCTATCCAGATGGCCATGTAGAAACTCTGTTCACTCCACTTGCTCCATACGATACTCCACAAGCTTTAGATAGAATATGTGAGGAATATAATCGTGTCATTGGAAATATGGAAGTTGAACCCCTGATTGCAATTCCAATCTTCATTCATGACTTTCTTTGCATCCATCCGTTCAATGATGGAAATGGACGAATGAGCCGTTTGCTTACAACACTTCTGTTATACAGAAATGGCTTTTATGTTGGCAAGTATATTTCATTGGAAGCTAAGATTGCCAAGAACAAGGATCTGTATTACGACGCACTTGGTCAGGCACAGATTGGCTGGCATGAAGGGACAGAGGCCCCAGTGCCATTTATCAAGTATTTGCTTGGTACTGTTCTTGCTGCATACAAAGATTTCGAAGAACGTTTTGAACTTGTTGAAACAAAGTTGCCAGCTCTCGAAACAGTCAGACGAGCAACCTTACACAAAATAGGTCGCTTCACAAAGCAGAATATTCGTGAGCTTTGCCCTTCGCTTAGCGTCAGCTCTATAGAGGGCTCACTAAGAAAATTAGTCGCATCTGGTGAACTAAAACGTGAAGGCTCAGGAAAGAACACTTGCTATTTTAGAATAAAATAATACCATTAAGTATTTTATATTTCCCTTAAACATTTCCATTTTTTAAGGGAAAGTCACCGTGATTAAGGTTAAGCATCTGCAAATGCAGGTGCTTTTCTTTGCTCAAATTTAGGAAGGAGTGTGATTATTATGAGCATTTTAAGCGGACTATTCCGGTCAAGAGACAAGCCCACCAACAGCACTAACGGCAGCACTTACCGTTTCCTGTTTGGTGGCAGTAATTCCGGTAAAGCGGTGAATGAGCGAAGTGCCATGCAGATGACTGCCGTCTACCCTTGCGTCAGAATTCTTTCCGAGTCTATTGCTGGCCTGCCGGTTCATGTTTATCAATACACCGACTCCGTCAGCAAGGAAAAGGCTATCAAGCATCCGCTGTATCACCTGATACACGATGAACCAAATCCGGAAATGACATCCTTTGTCTTCCGGGAGACCCTGATGACGCACCTGCTTCTTTACGGAAATGCCTATGCGCAGATTATTCGAAATGGCAAGGGCGAAGTCATCGCACTCTATCCATTGATGGCCAACCGAATGAGCGTAGACCGTGACGATAAAGGCCATGGGACGAGGAAACAGTATTGATGTCAGGTTGCCCCCCCCCGATAGTTCTCGGGAACAAATCGACTAACCGCTTTCGTCCCGGTTATTATCATTAGTTCTCGGAAACAAATAGCAGTTTTTTAATTCTTTCAAAAGACATCTGCTATTAGTCTTTTTTAGGATACTTCCATATTGTAATTAATTCATCTGATAGCATTTCTGCTCTGGCTAAAATTTCATCTTCGCCCCATTTGCTTACAGTTGTCAAATAACTGCTAATTTTTATTGGTGTGTGTCTATATCCTATGGCATTTCCTGCCTTGTCAGTACAATCAACTTTATCCGAGAACCTCTTATTCTGATACTCAGAATTATACCCAGTTAATGTAAGATTGCCAATTGTATGGACATAGGTTTCATGAATTCGATTCGCATCTGCTCCAAGGTCAGATTTCCAATCATCAGACAGTGTTTGCGGCATAATATGTTCAATTGTATACTCCGAAGTAGGAACATACTCTTTTCTTCTATTATTCTCAAGTTTATCCAGAATTGTTTTAGTCCTGGAAGAACTTAATGAATAAATTTTTAGGGTTTTGAGCGTGTCCTTAATTTCAGTATCACTTGGCATTCTCTGTGCCCAAGTCAACGAAAAGAGATTTGCTTTAAATGATTTTAACTGATTGGTAGCATTAAGGCTCTTCAGCATAGAAATACAGACTGGTCCAGCAGTATTAGTTGGCAATGCACATATAGCTCTACGCATCCAATACGATTCCATAATTGTAAGAATTTCAACAACATCGTCATCAACGATGAGGCCATCATTTCTGTCCGAGAGAAGTTTTAAGATTGCTGGAGTAATCTTAAACTGTCCTGTCTTCCGGACCTTAAATAAGGCTCTTTGTATACGTGTGCCTTTATCAGAAGCGGTATTCCATTCTGTATAGTACTTAGAATACTGATGGATTTGTTTTACAATTCCTTCTGTTCCAGCAGCTTTGTTCTCATAGTAGTAATTTTTGAATACATCATAATAATCTCCAACTAACTGCCGCTGCAAAACAGACGTCATATAATAATTGAAGAAACTTTCAAATTGAGAAGACTCACCAGATTCCATTCCGAGAGCTTTCTCCATAGGATGCCAATATTCCAGATACAGTTTTGTCTGCTTTGACGGCTCGACTGTCATCAGGAGAAAATTGCGAATTTTGTCAGCAGTAGAAAGCGGCAATCCTGTACTATTCACCGTCTCAAATACTAACTGTGCATTATCTTCGGGAACAAGACAGATGTCGACTAATCTCAGCTTTTTTATTCCATCATACACCAATTGAGGTTCAACATTACTGTCACAAAGAGCCTTGTAGATGATTCCATAATTCTCGAAAATCTTGCTCCTTTTAATATCATCCGGCTTAGTTCGATTTTCAAGAAGTTTCATCCATGCATAGAAGTCTTCTTCATTTAACCTTACTTTGTAATATGTATCCCCAGTCTCGTCCTCATTTGTCAGATATCTGCGAGACAATTTTTCTAATGATGTGGTTGCTTTATTATAATCAGCATCATCAACTATTTTCGCTCTTGTGTAGTCCCCAAGAGCAAGTAACACAATTGAGATTGTAGTAAGACGCTGCTGTCCGTCAATCACCAAATATTCCTTTACTGCGGAAGCATGCATCGCGTCCTGCTTTGCAAGATAGATGACAGAGCCAATAAAATGACAAGGCCTTTCATTATCTTTTGCCACCTTTAGAATGTCATCTATCAATTTTAAGCAATTATCCTTCTTCCAGCTATATTTTCGCTGATAAATAGGAACATAGTATTGAGCCTCTGCCCCTAAAAACTTTGTCAATTCTGTATCTATCGCTTTCATAGTGTGCTCCTTTATTGCCCATTCCATCACATCATGCTCTTAAGGATTACAGATGCAATGTTTTTTCCCTCACGCCAGTCACTTCCAGTCTTAGCAATCGTGGTTTTATATCGTCCATCGCCGTAATAGGTGAGTCGATAATGCTTACCTTCCTCAGTAATCTCAAAGCCCAATTCTAAAAGCTGCTGACGCATTGAAGCCGATAAGGTTTTGTAATCCTTAAACAAAATCTTCACGGTGCGTTCTCTTTCGTCTCGAATATTCTGATAATCGTTAGCATTAAGCACATCAGTCAGAGCATCCCATCTTCTTGTCTTCTCACCAAGATTTTTGAGTTTCTCAGCAATAGCGTCCAGAATCATCTCTCTGATTTCGCCTTGATAAAATTCTTCCTCTTCGCCCAAATACAGTATCGGCATATTATCTGCACTACTCATTTTAGAACGCAACCCTTGGTTCTCGTAAGTAAGGATTTCATTTGCATGGGTCAATTCTTCAACCTGTTTTTTCAGCTTTTGAATGTCCTCGTCTACAGATTCAATCAGTTCATCTGCTTCTGCTGCCACGCGGTTTTTCTCAGATTCAGCCGCCAGCAATTCTGCACCTCTCATACTCAATCGATCTCTAAGAAGTGCATTATTTACGCCTTGCCAAGTATACAGCTTATCCATCATTTGAGCGTTGCAGTACTGAATTACACTACGAATAACCTTTTCAGACAAAACAGCATCAATTCCATCGTATGCACGATATAGATACTTCTTATGACCATATGCACTATTGGGGAAGTATACACCGATAGCACCGTTGAATTCATTTTTGTTATCACACTGCCGACGGATTCTTTCGTTCAGCCATGTACCTTCTTCAACAAGCACATGGGCAACACCTTTCAACCTTCCAGATAATTTCCAAATATCCACCGGATCTTCACCGTAGTATGTTTTGGAGATATACACAACAGGGAGTCTATACCTTGAAGTGCCATTGATTACATCCGTCAACAAGTCGACATTATCAGCTTTAATGAAAATCGGCTTGCGGAGCATTGGCAAAATTCCATCATCCTTCAAATAGCCGTGTTCTATCAGTAGAGTGATAAAATGCGGTGTAGAAAAGGTTGGGTCAACGGCCAGCGCCTCTTCCAAATAACTACGATCGAGTTGAATAGACATTCTCATGTCATTAAAATTCATAACGTAGTCGGTATCCCAGACCACACCATCTGCTTCGGTTTTTTCATAGCGAACCGCGATGATGTTCTCATTTCGGTATTCCTCGATAGCAAGCCACAGTGTCTCGGTACCATATCGGACATTTCGTTCGCCATTCCATTCGATACCTTGAATTATATTTTCTTCATGAGGACTGCCCTGATTCCACTCCAGAACCAGCTGGATAAAGGAGTCCTTTGTCATTGTATCATTGATTTCAAGTAGCGTAGAAAATAACAGCATATGACATCTTGCCTCCGTATTTTACACAGAAAGAGACATGAGATTCTTTCTCAGAGCCTGTCCCTCAATAGGAACATAGCAGGAATCCACAATAAGTTCTCTTCCCAGAATATCTTCCAGTGCAATGGTCTGCCATGTTTCCAGCAGAACCGGGTTGTTTTTCAAAATTGTGTTAATATTCTCAAGCACCAGCGGACTGCTCAGTTTATCGAGCATCGCACGACCATCGGTAATGTTTCCGGCTGAATCAACGATATTTGCATGGGCAATCTTCCAGAGTTTTTTCTCACTGAGGAGTCTAAGGATAAAGGCATCCACAAACTCTTTCTGTGCCTCTTCTTTTGTATTTTTTAAACTATTTTCTGTCACATAATTTACTTTATTATCCCAGGATTTTCTTATTTGCTCACAACTATATGTTTTTCCTTTTTCACTTTCGTAACACTGCAAATAATTCTTTCCGAATGATTTCTTAATAATAGGCATATCACCATTCTCCTCTACTCACATCACTTCTACCCAATAATCTCCATATTCTTTATATTTTATTAGCATGATGACGATATCCGAACGAAACAGCTTATACATTCCACTTATTCAACTAATTCATTCCCTGCCCTCTTAACTTTGTATTTTTGCCTGATTTTCAAAAATTCAATCCTCCTACAAGTCCGTTCCTAACTTCGGTAAATCATTTAAACTTACTGTTTCCAATGTCTGCAACTGCTGTACAGCTAATTGCCGGAGTAATTCCATTCTCTCTTTTTGCATCTTCCCCTGATTAATCAATACTGCATTATAACTTTCCAAATTTGCAAGCACCAACAACTGATTTAGAGTTGCCACATCCCGCATATTCCCTTTTGCTGCTGAATTTTCATCTTTCCACTGTTTCGCTGTCTTACCAAACAAAACAACATTCAACATATCCGCTTCATTGGCATAGGTATATGCCACCTGCGCAGGTGTTAATTCTGGTGGAATCAAATTATCCTTAATTGCATCTGTATGTATCCTGTAATTTAGTTTAGATATTTCTCTGTTTAAGTTCCAATTCAAAGATAACCGGCTATTCTCATCTGCCTTTAATCTCCTGTAATCCTTCATGATATATAACTGGAATTCTGGAGAAATCCACGTTGCAAAAGACATAGCAATATCACTATGAGCATATGTTCCGCCATAACGTCCCGCTTTTGATACAATACCAATCGCATTCGTAGTTTCTATCCATTTCTTTGGTGACATTGTAAATGCGTTTGCTCCTGCCTGCTTTCTAAACCCCTCGAATTCGAGGGGGTTAAAATCTGGATTGTGCAGCCTTTCCCATAATCCCAAAAATTCTATTACATCTCGATTTCTCATCCAATTTTGTATAACCGCTGTTGGGTCATCACTTTTATATCGAGCGATATCTGTCAATGAAATAAATTCATTTTCAAAGTCCTGCGTGTAAATTCCGATATCTATCCCATTGGCATGAATCGTTTCTTTTATTACCTTTCCCATTGCACCTCCTACAACCATGTCCAATATGTTCTTCTTGTTACTAACATCTTACTTAAAGTCTTTTACTTCTTACTTTCATCTTCCCACATCTTCTGATACTTTTCTGCTGCACACATCTTCAACCAATGGCAAATAGACACCATACGCTTCTTGATAAAGTTTACTGATTTTCTCCGCAATCTGATATGTACTTTCTTCCATCAAATCACCTCAAAATATTTAAGAGCATCCTTTATTGCCTCCACTTTCTCTTTCGGTGGATGCTTTCTCGGTTGGTTCAATTCTTCCACAGCATTAGAGGCATCATACATGGTCAGCCCCAGAGACCTTTTTACTTCTGCGATATATGCAGTATGTACCTTGAATCCATATTTCTTCTCAACATACTCCTGTATCATTTTATATGTGATTTTCGGTTTCGGCTGATATTTCTTCGCTCGTTCCGCAATTGCATTCAACGATATCTTATCATCATCTTCTCCAAATTCCACTTTCACATTAATCTTGCTATCTGGTGACTTGTGGGACAGAAGCACAATACTTTCTACATGAACGGTCTCACAGAACTGATCGACTGCCGTCATCTTCTCCACCCGGTATCCCGCCATCTGCATCATCTCAAGATCCCGTGCAAGACTGGTCATCTTGCAGGAAATATAAACGATCCTGTCCACTCCATACTCAAGAATCTTAGGCAGTGCTTTCGGATGGATACCATCTCTCGGCGGATCAAGGACGATCACATCCGGCTTCTCCTCGATCTCGTCCAGCACCTTAAATACATCGCCTGCTATGAATTTACAATTAGAAAGTCCATTGCGGAGAGCATTTTCTTTTGCAGCTTCTACTGCCTCCTCGATGATCTCCACACCAATCACTTTCTTTGCAACCGGAGCCAGCACCTGACCGATTGTTCCGGTTCCACTGAACAGATCAAAAACTGTCTTATTCTCAATATCTCCGATGTATTCCCGGACAGTCTCATACAATACCTCTGCTCCCCTGGAATTTGGCTGGAAGAAAGAAAACGGGGTGATCTTAAACTGCAGTCCGAGCAGCTTTTCATAAAAGAAATCCTGACCATAAAGGATTCTTGTCTCATCACTTTTTACAACATCTGAAAGTGAATCATTCAGGATATGAAGGATTCCTACGATCTTTCCTTCCAAAGGAAGCTCCAGTAACTGTTCTTTTAATTCTGTCAGGTCATGCTCTTCCTGCGTAGTCGTTACAAGGTTCACCAGAATCTCTCCGGTCGTATCCCCCCGTCTCAGAAGTAAATGCCGCAGATATCCGGTATGCTGCATTTTCTTATAATAGCTTACATTCCACTTCCTGAAATATGCAAGAACACAGGAAAGGATCTGATTCATATCCCGATGGACCAGTTGGCAGTCTGCTGCTGTCAGGACATCATATGTGCTTCCTTTTTTATGCAGTCCGAGAGAAAGCGGACCGTCCTTATATTCATCTCCAAAAGAAAACTCCATTTTATTACGATAATGAAACTCTTTTGGACTTTCTTTTACACTCTCAAAAATATAATCGCCCTTTACGACAGGATCCATGATCCGATGGATCTGTCCCTCTTTCATCTTTACCTGTTCTTCATAGGACATAGTCTGGTACATGCATCCACCACAGGCCGGGAAAATACTACAGACCGGCTCCCTGGTCTCCAGCGGTGATTTTTCCAGCACTTCCAGAAGTCTTCCTTCTCCATTTCCCCGCTTAAATTTATTGATCATAAAGCGGACTTTCTGACCCGGGATACCATTTTTCACCGTGACATATTTTTCTTCCTCCGGAATATAAATCATTCCCTTATTCGGGAAATCCACTCTCTCGATTATGCCTTCATAGATCTGTCCTTTTTTCATTATTTCCTCCCAACAAACAAAACAGACAGGGTGTACTCCAACCGTCACATCCTGTCTGTATTCTTCTTACTGTGCTATTACCATCTTGAACTTATACCTGAACTTATACCTGATCATCCTCATCAAAATAATCATCAAAATCGTCATCAAAATCATCTTCGAAGTCTTCCAGATAATCCGGCGTTACAAAACGGAATACCGCATATGCAATGGCTGCGATTCCTGCAATCGCACCAATAATTGCAAGTACCCATACAACTGCATTTTTCTGCTTCTCTGTCTCGTTCTTATGCAGAATCTCCTTTAATTTTGATTCAGCGATCATATCCTCTAATTTTTTATTCATATCTGCACATCCTTTCTAACCACTCACAGGTTACGACTGATTTTTGTATATTATAACACTTAAGCTCCGATATTACTACCGCTTTCGGCTATTTTTCCTAAAAACTCTGTCTCGGTTCTCACATCATGATCATCTCTTTTGATCGGCTGACAGTCCACAAATCTATGAAATCTTTACCAGTTTTGCAAACTTTGCAAACATCTTCCTTATTCCTGCACTGTCAAAATCCACCGTTACTTCATAATCTCTGCCACCGGACCGAATCTCAAGAACGGTTCCCTCCCCAAACTTTACATGACGCACCCGGTCCCCTTCTGCATAATCAGGACTGCCACCTGATCCTGCTGCAAGCTGGCTGCCTTTTTGAAGAGATGCCAGTCCCTGACCGCTTTTTTCCGAAGAAGATCCGCTGCCTTTTCCTGACCCATTGCTGTAAGCCACACCGAAAGCCCTTGCCTGAAATGCTTCTCTTGCATGTGCATATGTATTCTGCTGTACCGGTACTTCCGTCTCTGGTTCAATCCTGCGGCTTCCTGTATCCAGAAGTTCTGCCGGAATTTCCTTAATAAAACGTGAAATCTTATTATACTGGGTCTCGCCTCTGACCATCCTTCTTCTTGCACAGGTAAGCGTCAGCTCCTGCTCTGCTCTTGTAATCCCCACATAACAAAGCCGTCTTTCTTCTTCAAGATCATCTCTGTCGTCTGATGTGATCGTCATATAACTTGGAAACAAGCCATCTTCCATTCCTGCCAGATATACATGAGGGAACTCCAGCCCTTTGGCACTGTGCAGTGTCATAAGGACAACATAATCCTGTTCTTCATCCAGACTGTCAATATCCGCAACCAACGCCACTTCTTCCAGAAAAGCACTCAATGTAGCCGGTTCATCTCTATCTTCTGCTGCCTCTTCGTATGCGGCTGCCTTATTGATCAGTTCATCAATATTTTCCTTTCTCGCCTGTGCATCCTCTTTATCCTCGGAATCCAGACTCTCCATATATCCCGTCTTTTCGATCACTTCCCGCAGCAGATCCGTAATGCTCATCTGTCCGGTAAGTCCTTTAAAATATTCGATCAGAGCTGCAAAAGAATCCAGCTTTGCTGCACTTCTTCCGATTCCAGGGATCAACTCGGGAGCCATCAGCGTCTCATAAAATCCAAGCCCACGTTCTGCAGCAGACTCCTGGATCCGGTTGATCGTAGTCAGACCAATGCCCCTTTTTGGCACATTAATGATTCTTCGTACCGCAATATCATCCATTCCATTATCAATCGTCTTTAAATACGCAAGCAGATCCTTGATCTCCCGGCGGGCATAAAAGTTGACACCGCCCACAATCTTGTACGGGACATTCATCGCAACAAATTTTTCTTCCAAAAGACGGGACTGTGCATTCGTTCTGTAAAGCACCGCGTGGTCATTATATGATGCTCCTGCCCTTACTTCCTTTTTTATATCTTCTGCAATAAAATCCGCCTCATCATATCCTGTATCAAACTGCCTTAAATGAACCAGCTCTCCCTCCCCGTTGGCAGTCCATAAAGTCTTTTCTTTCCTGCCTTTATTATTGGCGATTACCCGGTTCGCTGCATTCAGGATATTGCCCGTGGAGCGGTAATTCTGCTCCAGCTTTATGACACAGGCATCTGAAAATTCATGCTCAAAATCCAGAATATTGCGGATATTCGCTCCACGAAACTTGTAGATCGACTGGTCATCATCTCCCACCACGCACAGATTCCGATACTTTCCGGCAAGCAGTCTTACAAGCTGGAACTGCACTGTATTCGTATCCTGATACTCATCGACCATAATATAGCGAAACCGCTCCTGATAATTCTCCAGCACATCCGGCTGCGTCTGCAGAAGCTGAACCGTCTTCACCAGCAGATCATCAAAATCCAGTGCGTTATTCGCCTTCAGTTGTGCCTCATACTCACGGTATACTTTTGCAATCTTCAGCTTTGCAAAATCTCCTCCTGCATTCAGTTCAAACTCATCTGGAAGGATCAGTTCATTCTTGGCAGAAGAAATCGCCGACATAAGGCTTCTCTCTTTAAAAACCTTTGTATCAATGGCGACCTTTTTACAGACTTCTTTCATCAGAGTCTTCTGATCGTCTGTATCGTAGATCGTAAAACGGTTATCATACCCAAGCCGGTCTATAAATCTTCTTAAAATCCGCACACACATCGAATGAAAAGTGCTTACCCAGATGCTTTCCGAGCCAAAGCCCACCAGGGAATCCACCCTTTCTCTCATCTCTCCTGCTGCCTTGTTCGTAAACGTGATCGCCAGGATATTCCACGGATTCACATTCCGCTCTTCGATCAGATATGCGATCCTGTGCGTCAGTACCCGGGTCTTTCCCGAACCTGCACCCGCCAGGATCAACAGAGGTCCATCTGTATGATATACCGCCTCTCTCTGGGGTTCGTTCAATTTATCATAAATACTCATAAAACTGCTCTCCTATCTACTGATTATGCCTCTGCATACCCATCATTTGTATCTTCCATTATCGAACATACATTCTTGATTGTCAAGTCTATGTTATTCTTAATTTCGTCGAGATCATCCTGTTACTGTTCCTCTGCATTATTCTGAGTTTTTACTTGCCATATAGTTTTAAATACTATATAATGAGTCTGTCGAGGTGATAACATGACTATAGATATGAATGATATGCTTAACAGCATTTTAAATGAACTTTCCCATCTTCAATATGTGCATCCGGGTGACATCCCGAATATTGATCTTTATATGGATCAAGTCACTACTTTTATGGATGAACAGCTCGCTTCTACCAAGCGATATAAAGAGGATAAGATCCTTACCAAGACCATGATCAACAATTATACAAAGAACAATCTTCTTCCGCCGCCTGTGAAGAAGAAGTATTCCCGGGAGCATATGCTGCTTCTCATTTTTATCTACTATTTTAAAAGTATTTTGTCGATCAAAGATATCGAAACGGTACTAAAGCCATTGACGGAAAAATATTTCTCCGGAAATGATACAATGGAACTTTCCTCTATTTATGAAGAACTCTGCCACATGGAAAAAGAACGGCTCGACTCGCTGAAAGACAGCGTATCTTCCGCTTATGATAAGGCAGGAGAAGCTTTTGACCAACTTCCTGACGGAGAAGACAGGGATATTCTCCAGAAGTTTGCTTTTATCTGTAATCTCAGTTTCGACGTATATCTGAAAAAGATGATGATCGAACGGATTATTGATGATATCGCAGCTCCTTCTTCTAAGAATAAGAAGGACTGATATTTAAAAAAAGACACGTTCCAATGGTTGCAGCCACAGGTTCGTGTCTTTTGTATTCTGCGTCCGAAGATCCCCGGCCAAAGATCCGCTCATACTTTTCTCCGAACTATCTTTCCACTTTCTATTCTTCTGCAGTTGATGAATCTTCTTCCTTTTCTGTAAGTCCGATTCTCTCAAAGACCATATCATATCCGTCATTTCCGTAGTTCAGTGAACGGTTGACTCTGCTGATCGTTGCTGTAGACGCTCCGGTCTTCTCTGCTATCTCAAGATATGTCTTTTGCTCTCTGAGCATCCTTGCCACTTCAAAACGCTGGGAAAGCGAAAGCAGTTCGTTGATCGTACAGATATCTTCAAAAAAAGTATAACATTCTTCTTTATTTTCAAGGCTTAAAATGGCATTAAAAAGATAATCAACCGCCTCAGTCCTTATTTTCTTGCTCATGAAACCAATCTCCTTTTCACCCTCGTTTAATTACTGTTACATTTTAGCACACTAAATTTGTAAAGTCTACTACTTTATTTTTTCCATTCCTCGACAGTTTCCATCTATATCTTTGATTTTTCCATTGTCCAAACTGACACAAAATGCTATAATACTTCTGTTATTAATTTTGTCATTGACAAGGAGAGGAGTACATAATTAATATGAAGTGTCCATCATGTGGTAAAGAACTTGAGCGTATGAAAAGACAAGTCGGCACAACGGAATCCGGAGATCCGATCTTCAACGAATATGCAGTCTGCCGTGACTGTAAGAAGCAGTGGAATCTCGACAGGCAGCGTGCCAGGAAAATAGCTGCAAAAAAAGAGGCTGAACAGGCAGAAGCAAAGCCAGTCGATAAAGCTGAAAGCAAAGTCGCTGTCAGACCTGCTGAATCATCCGTATCCAAGAAGGGTGCAGCAGAAGAAAGCCCAGCTGCCAAAAAGCCTCCAGTCAAAAGATCTGCTGCCGGCTCTGACGCTGAAAAAGTAAAGGAAACCGAAAAGAAAGCCGGAGCAAAACCTGCGAAAAGACGCAGACTGACAGACGCAGAAGGAAAACCTGTACGTCCGAAGGCTTCAAGACCGATCAGTAATGATGAAACTGCTGAAATTTCCGAGAAACCGGAAAAAAGACCAGTCAAAAAGAAAGTCAGACCTGCTTCTACAGAAGAACCGCTTTCCACAAAGACGCCAGGGGAGAAAAAGGCGTCCGCAAAGAAACCGGTCAAGAAGCGTCATCCTGAAGAAGCTTCTGATACTAATAAAGCTTCTGATGAGCAGAAATATGGAAATATTCCTGCAGAGCAGGTTCGTACAAAGCGTGAAAAGGCAGTACGCAAAGGATATGAAGAGATGCTTGCGACAGATCCTGACAGCAAATTTGCCAAAAAGAAGAAAAAGGACGAAGATCCTGATGAGAAGAAAGTAAAAGATACAAAGAAAAAAGAGCAGTACGACGATGAGTATGATGATGATGAGTACGAATATGATGATGTACCAAGATTCAGACCTGCCCGTATCATCCTTGGTATCCTCTCACTTCTCGGTTTCGGATATCTGATGTACAGAGGATTTACACTTGGACTGAGCAGCACCTCTTCAGACGGTTCTGCTACTTCCGGTATGGTTTATGTGATTTTGGCACTCTGCATGCTGGTTTCAGCTCTGCTGTATTTCATCATGGTGAATCGTTATACGATCTTTGCATTCCTTGCACCAATGCTGTTCTATCTGGCAAGTGCCGGATTTGCATTCCTGAAACGCGGAAGCGAACTGGAACTGCTGATTGTTGCCGGTGTAAGTGCTGCTTTCGCAGTCATCTCACTGATTCTTGGTATTGCCTCCAGAGGCGGAGATTATTACTATGAAGATGACGACGAGGACGAGGATTATGAAGATCCTTTCGAAGACGAACATGATAACTGATCTTACTCAGATTGTTGAGCTCAAATAAATTACAGAATGATGATCGGGGAATATCCCCGACAAAAATCCATCAATCCGGCAGATAGTCCGATTGATGGATTTTTTATATGAGAGAGCTTTTTATATGAAAGATTTTTTTATCAGATCCATCAACATGATAATCGCTCCCCCGTTCTTTCATTTTTTATCTTCCAGCACTGAGGATCTGCCCCGTAAAAATCACCATTCGTTCCATTTGCTACTGCCGGACAACCTCTGCACCACGCTTTCAGCTCGCATTTACTACATTTTATAAATCGGTCATATTCTCTGTATTTTTCCATCTGACAGACCCATACATCCGCCAGTCTGTCCTCAAATATATTGGCAATCCTGCTGTCCGTCACTCTCCGGCACGCCATCACGTCTCCATTGGATGCATTTCTGAACATCAGACGTACAAATGGACCTACAAAAAATATTTGCAGTAAAAGTGCTGTCGGGAAACATAAACATGCAGAATACCCTCATTGCGGTAAATACAATACTTTGAATTTTAGTTTTTGGCATTTTCTTCTCTCCTTTACTTGTATGAATAGCCTGGAATATCTTATATATCAAAAAAGTACGCTTTCTTGACATATAAAAACGACATCAAATACATCGCAGCTATCAGACATGGGCCGCAATAATATTTAATGTCGTTATTATTTCGCTATTTCATTTTTGCACGATGCTTATTGTATCACATTTTTTTCTGAAATATAAGCAAAATTTTACTCTGCATCAAAATCTGCTTCAAATACACCTTCCGGTGCTTTCATAGTCAGAATTCCAAGATTAAACTCTTCATCTTTCACCGTAATATGGTATTCAAAAACTACATCATCCTCAAATTTTGACAGCAGAAGATACTCTCCATTTTCTTTTCCTTCGATCTGGTCACAAATATCATTATATACCTTTGCTCCTGAAATCTCTCTCGGATAGCCGGAAGCTTTTATTTTCTGCTCGATGATCTGATATAACTCGTCCATTTTTCATCCTCGTCTTTCTTCTTAAGGTCAGCCTGCTTCTTTCACTGCCTTTGATATATTATTTTTATGATGCCAGGGATTGTGGGAGTGCGTAGCACGGAGCAATCTGTAGGCATCAAAGTCGGGGGCTTTTGACCCCGACATCTTTTTACTTTGCCCGGATCATCTGTACTACTGCCACTACAATCACGATCACCATCGCACCCAGCATGATGTACATAGGCCAGACAGGGAATCTCGTTACCAGGCTGCTGACTCCTACATCGATAAATAATCCCGTAGTAAGAATCTTTATTGCTCCCAGCATTACCAGTGCTATTTTATACAGCCTTTCTTTATTCTCCTCTGTGACAGCTACCGGGAAGTTCCATATAGACGGAACTTTTTCAATCAGAGAGAGCAAAAGCAAAATGACTGTTGCCGCAATCACCTCAATCCAAAGAATTCCTTTGCCCCCATAACTATCTGCTATTCCTGCAGCGTTAAAATGAGTCGGAACTGTTCCGGGGATCCTGCTCCAGATACATACAAGAACAATAACATATGCAAGTAACATACATAAACTGACTAAATTTGAAATTCTGCGGATCATCTTCATAGCACTCCCTCCTTTTAGGGATACTATAGCACCAGTATTTTCTTTTTACAAGTATCCGCAAACAAGATTATATCCTGGTTGAATCCTGTGTTCCCCAAATCCCTCTTGCAACTACTGACACTGCACCAAATAATACACCCGCTACCGGCCACAGAATCCAGGTATAATCCCACCGCACACTCAGGAAACTCCATCCAAGATAGATTGCTGTAGCAATACACCAATAAGCAGTTGAATAGATTTCAAACTTTTTCTTTACAGCCTTTTCCTTTTGGGAATATTCTCCCTCCTGAAGCAACATATCGTAACTTCCATTGATCGTACTGACACGTACAATTAAAAATACCCCCACTGCAACAAGCAAAAGGAGAATTGACACATCACCTGTAATCATATACTCCGGTTGTTCCATCGCAATTCCGATCAAAAGAGGAATAACCGCCAGAATGCAGAAAACAACTCCCAGGATAATCCCTCTTGTATAAGTACCTTCATAATCCTGCTTCTTTTCTTTTACCAATCCTTTTACTCCATAAGCAGTTTCAATCAGTTCCTTTTTCAGATACTCATATGCTTTTCCGCGAATCCCATAAGAAATAAAAATAGCAACTGCAAGGGAAACCATCACCAGTACCACCGAAACTCCAATCCCCACCGCAGTATTTTCACTCAGATTTCCACCCGTTGCACTGGAAAGACCTGTCAGAAAAATGAGCAGTGACGGACTCATGATGCAAAGAGCAACTGCCCCTGCCAGTATGACTGCATTTTTTCTCTTCCATTCCAGAAAATGATTTGCCTCTTCCATAGATACATTCCTGTAGACTGTATCTTCTGTCCTATAGTCTGATATTTTCTCAACCTCTTCTTTTCCCATTTCATCCTTTAACAGATAATCTGTACTGACCTCAAAAATTTCTGCCATGCGGAGTAATTTCTGCAAATCCGGTACAGACGATGCACTCTCCCATTTAGAAACAGCCTGCCGTGATACAGACAGCTTTTCTGCCAGTTCTTCCTGTGACCATCCATTTTTCTTTCGCTCTTCTGCGATTTTTTTCCGATAAGATCATATCCATTTTCCTCCTCTTTTCAGGTTTTCATCTATATTTTATGATCTGATGCCAGGGTCAAAAGGTCTAAGTCCACATGAGCTTGCTCATAGGTGGGTGAAAGACCTTAGGATCCGCTCCGATATGAGCATAAAAGTGGGATGATAATCCCACGATATGCGAATATTGGGTAGGATTGTGGGAGTGCGTAGCACGGAGCAATCCGTAGGCATCAAAGTCGGGGGCTTTTGACCCCGACATCATGATCTTATTGTATCGGATTTTCCAGTTGCAGACTACCAAATCAGGCTGAAATTCTGTCAACCAGCAGTTGCAACTGCATAAATAATCCCTGAAGTGCTGCTATCAGTGCATCGAAAAGAATGTTTCCAATCGCAATATACCCACGGTTGACGGGTGCAACAATATTTTTATACAAACTCTTGACTTTTTTTATGAAAAGAAGGCAAACCAAATGAACAAAAAAAGCGAAAATTACTGGCTTTTAGACGCAGTCTGATGAATCCTCTAGTTCTTCCGGATTTCTTTTGCAGCCTCAACCATATTTCTAAGACTTGCATCCGTTTCCGGAACACCTCTTGTCTTTAATCCACAGTCCGGGTTTACCCATAATTTTTCACGACTGATCTTAGTAAGCATAACTTTCAGTGCCAACACAATTTCTTCAACTGATGGTACTCTAGGAGAATGAATATCATAAACTCCAGGACCAACTTCTGTCTCAAAATGATTTTCTCTCAGCGAATCCAGAATCTGCAGATCTGAACGAGATGCTTCAAATGTAATCACATCTGCATCCATATCATCAATGGCTGGGATAATATCTGTAAATTCACTGTAACACATATGCGTATGAATCTGTGTATCTGCTTTCACTCCACTATGTGTCAGACGGAAAGCCGGGATTGCAAAATCCAGATATTCTGTATACCAGTCTGATCTTCTGAGCGGCAGTTTTTCTCTCAAGGCAGCTTCGTCGATCTGTATCATCCGGATTCCATTTGCTTCAAGATCCAGTACTTCATCTCTGATTGCAAGTGCAATCTGCGAGATGGATTCCTTAATGGAAATGTCTTCTCTTGGGAATGACCAGTTCAATATCGTAACCGGGCCTGTCAGCATTCCTTTCATGATCTTATTCGTAAGTGACTGTGCATATACGGACCAATCTACCGTAATCGACTTTTCACGATATACATCGCCCCAGATGATCGGTGGTTTTACGCATCTGGTTCCGTAAGACTGTACCCAGGCTTTTTCTGTAAAAAGGAATCCTCCCAGTGCTTCGCCAAAATACTCCACCATATCATTTCTTTCATATTCTCCGTGTACCAGTACATCAAGTCCGATTTCTTCCTGCCATGCCACACATTCCGCGATCTTCTTCTTGTTGAAATCCACATATTCCTGTCTGGTAATCTCTCCCTTTCTAAAGGCAGACCGGTTTGCCTTTACATCTTTCGTCTGTGGGAAAGATCCAATCGTCGTTGTCGGGAGCTCCGGAAGTCCAAAAGCCTCTTTCTGCAGTTTCTGACGTTCACTTCTCTTTGGCTCTCTGATATAATCCGCTTCCGTTACATGTGATAGTCTGTTTTTCACTGCAACATTTTCACATTTTCTGTCTGCCGCAAAAAGATCATGGTTTTTCTTGTAAGCTTCTCTATCGAAATATTTCTTATCTTCCGCAAGATCACCCAGTTCCTTAAGTTCTGTCAATTTTTCCTCAGCAAAAGCAAAATAAGCTAGATATTCTTTGGAAAGCTTTGTCTCATGCTTTAATGTATATGGTACGTGAAGCAGTGAACAGGAAGTAGATAATACCGTCTGGATTTCTTTTTCCTGTAATTTTTCTAAGATCTTTAAAGTTTTTTCATAATGATTTTTCCAGATATTTTTTCCATTAACAAGTCCCGCAAAAAGTTTCTTTTCCTTTGGAAACCCATATGATTCAATTAATTGAAGTGTCTCTTTCCCTTCCAGAAAATCAAGACCGATTCCATCAAACGGCATCTCAATCAGATCCTGGTAAATATCTCTTACATCCCCGAAATATGTCTGTAAAAGTACCTTACAATCTTTTACTGCTGTCAGAATCGCATCATAAAGTCTGTGGAAAAGTTCGATGTCTTCTTTTTCCATATCCTGCACCAGTGCCGGTTCATCAAACTGGATCCATGCGATCTGCTCTTTTTCACACTTCTCGATCAGATCTTTATATGCATTTACAATCTCATCCACATAATCTGCTGCTGTCTTATTTCCTGTACATCTGCAAAGCTTTAATATGGTATATGCCCCGGTTACAACCGGTTTTGTCTCTATTCCAAGGCTCTTTGCTTCCGCATATTCTGACCATAATTTATCTCCCGAAATTTTGATCTCTGTATCATCTTCCAGTTCCGGAACAATGTAATGATAATTCGTATTGAACCATTTTTTCATGGCAAGTGCCTTTACATCCCCAAAAGTTCCCTGATACCCACGAGCCATTGCAAAATATGTATCCAGTTCTGACAGATTCAGTTCTTTATATCGTTTTGGAACAATGCCAAGCAGTGCCGCCGTATCCAATACCATATCATAAAATGAAAAATCATTACTTGAAATATAAGTAATCCCTGCATTCTTCTGTGTCAACCAGTGTGTCTTCCTCAGTTCCTGTGCTTTCTGCAATAATTCTCCGGCTTCTATTTCCTTCTTAAAGTACTTCTCAGAAGCAAATTTTAATTCTCTTAATGTACCGATTCTTGGAAAACCTATTACTGATGTCTGCATAAATCATTACCTCCAAATTTGTTATCTATTTTATGGAAGTCATTATAGTTCTGTCTGTGCAATTTGTATAATACATAAAAGAACATGTTAACTATAGTTTCAAGTTATAGCAAACGCCCTATCATATTCCCGCAAAGATATTCTTCAGTCTGGATACCTGATAAACCCATTTAAAACTTCTCGCTCAGTTTTTCGGAACAAAACAATTTGGACAAATTAAAAGCCTGCCTGAGATTTCACCTGTTCCGTTTCTCCTGCATACTTTAAATGAGAATCTAATCTTATCTGGGAGGACTTATGAAAAAGAAATTGATATCCATACTTCTCACTTCTGTCATGACTGTCGGGCTGTTGTCTGCCTGCGGTTCTGCTCACACTGATGACAACACTAAAAATTCTAAAACAAACACAACAGAAACTGTCTCTGACATATCCAGGACAGATTCCGGTTCTGCTCCCGTCTCTGTGACATTGAATGAAGTGGCTCATTCTATTTTCTACGCTCCGATGTACGCTGCGATTGAAAATGGGTACTTTGACGAGGAAGGAATTGATCTCACGCTCGTTACCGGTTTTGGGGCAGACAAAACTATGACTGCTGTTATTTCCGGTGAAGCAGATATTGGTTTCATGGGATCTGAATCTTCTATTTATACGTACAATGAAGGTGCCAATGATTATGTTATCAACTTTGCACAGCTAACCCAGCGTGCCGGAAACTTTCTTGTTGCAAGAGAAGAAATGAAGGACTTTAAATGGACTGATCTGAAAGGCAAGGATGTTCTTGGCGGTCGAAAAGGTGGTATGCCGGAAATGGTATTTGAGTATATCTTAAAACAGAATGGCATCGACCCACGGACGGATCTGAACATCAACCAGGGCATCGACTTTGGTTCAACTGCTGCTGCATTTTCAGAAGGCAGTGGAGACTTTACAGTAGAATTTGAGCCAAGTGCCACCGCCCTTGAAAGTGAGGGAAAAGGGCATGTCGTAGCATCACTCGGTACGGACAGTGGCTATGTACCGTACACTGCATACAGTGCCAAAAAGAGTTATCTTGACAAAAACCCTGATGTCATCCAGTCTTTTACCAATGCATTGCAGAAAGGTATGGATTTTGTTCAGAATCACACCCCTGAAGAAATCGCCGCTGTCATCGCTCCACAATTTCCTGAAACAGATCTAAATACGATCACAACCATTGTCACCCGCTATTATGATCAGAAGACCTGGAAAGAAGACCTGATTTTCGAAAAAGACAGCTTTGAACTTCTCCAGGATATTCTTGAAAGTGCCGGTGAACTGGATTCCCGCACTCCGTATGAATCTCTTGTCACTACAGAATTTGCAAAAGAAGCTTTAAAGAAATAAAAAAGTAATCAGTTTTTTCAAACCACTTCTTTATGCGTCAACTCTCTTGATATGATGTCGGGGTCAAAAGCCCCCGACTTTGATGCCTACGGATTGCTCCGTGCTACGCACTCCCACAATCCTACCCAATATTCGCATATCGTGGGATTATCATCCCACTTTTATGCTCATATCGGGGCGGGTTCTAAGGTCTTTCACCCACCTATGAGCAAGCTCATGTGGGCTTAGACCTTTTGACCCTGGCATCATTATGTTGTAGGTACAAAAATAGTGTGACAGCGAGGTAGAGAAAATGGAAAAGCAGATAAAAAAGATTTATGAAAAGCAGAAAAAGGGACGCATCAGGATGATACGGAATGTGCTGTTGATTTATGCAGCATTGATCTGTGTGGTGAGTATTTTTAAAGGAAATCCGTTCCCGCATCAGGAGACAGTACTCTTTTTCGATGTGAAGCAGCCGGGCTGGGTCACGACAGATCCCTGGCTTCTGTGGATTTGCGTGGTGGTTGATCTGATCGCAGGTATATTCATTTTAATCAAGGGCATTCTCAGAGATTTTTCAAAAATTGACCGGATTCTGTCAGAGCAATGTGATGCAGAAAAATATTCAGAAATGCTGGAAGGGATGATAAAGTACGGAAAGAGTCTGGATTATCATAGATTTCAAAAAAATGTCATGCTGATAGCTGAGCCTAAATATGTAGTTGCACTGATCATAAATGGGCAGTTGCAGAAGGCAGAAGAGTATATAAAGAATGAATGGCAAGGAAAAAGAGAGGGACGTTCCTGGCAGCAGGTCATGACGAATCTCGAACTGGCGAAGAAATATCAGGAGAAAGATGCGGCAGGTTATTCGGCTACATTAGAAAAAGCAGGGAAAGTATTTCAGAAGAATCCGCTGTTAATGGCAAAAAATTTGATGCTGAAAGGTGAAGATGAGGCAGCAGTAAGATTACTGGAAAATGATACGGAAAAGCTGCCTTATTATGAGGTTACACGCAGATTCCTGCTGGGAGTATGTTACTACCGAATCGGAAAAGAAGAGCAGGGAAAAGAATGTATGAAATATGTAATTGGGCATGGAAATACGTTGAAATGCAAAGAAGAAGCGGAGAAATATGTAACCGTGTAAGTGAGGATGTTCTTTAAAATGACAGGGTAACAATAATGGAGAAGATATAGAGGATGGTAATAAAATGGGATATATCGCACATAAAGATGGAGAAAGAGTACAGACTGTAAAAGAACATTTGGAAGGAACGGCAGAGAGAGCTGGGAACTTTGCAGAAAAGTTTGGAAAAAGAGAATGGGGCTATTGCTGTGGAATGCTGCATGATATCGGAAAATACTCGAAAGAATTTCAGAAAAAAATACAGGAGAATACAAATGATAAAGTGGATCATGCTACGGCAGGAGCTCAGGTCTGTAAAGAACTTGGAGGTTATTATCCCATTCTAAGTTATTGCATTGCAGGTCATCATGCTGGACTGCCTGATTATGGAAATACTGCAATAAGTTCCAGCTTATGTGGAAGATGGAAGAAAAAAATCTGCGACTATCAGGATTATAAAGATGAGGTCGAAATTCCAGATCTGGATACGGAACCGATTACATTTAAAGAAGACAGAAATATGGATTTTTCACTGGGAACATTTATCAGAATGTTGTATTCATGTCTTGTAGATGCAGATTTTCTGGACACAGAATCATTCATGAAAAATGGAGATACAGGAAGAAATTCGGGAGAGACCATGGTAACTTTACAGAATAGATTGAAAAATCATATTTCCGAATGGTTGAAAAATACAGATGCAGACACAATAAATGGTCGAAGAACAGAGATATTGAGTCATTGTATAAAAGAGGGAAAGCAAAAAGAAGGGATTTTCCGTCTTACAGTGCCAACAGGGGGTGGAAAAACTGTTGCTTCTCTTGCATTTGCTCTGGAACATGCGGTAAAGAATCATAAGGATCGTATCATTTATGTAATTCCATATACAAGCATTATTGAACAGAACGCCCAGGTATTTCGAGAAATACTTGGTGAGGAAAATGTTCTGGAGAATCATTATAATGTAGATTATGAAAGCTCAGAAGAATTTAAACCGATGCAGCTTGCAAGTGAAAATTGGGACAAGCCTGTTGTGGTAACAACAAATGTACAGTTTTTCGAATCATTATTTGCAAATAAATCCTCGAAATGTAGGAAGATACATAATATTGCGAACAGTGTTGTTATATTCGATGAAGCACAGATGCTGCCGATGGATTATCTGAAACCTTGTATAGCGATGCTTCAGGAATTGGTGGACAGTTATTCTGTCAGCTTAGTATTATGTACTGCAACGCAGCCGGCATTAGATTCGTTTTTTTCTAAAAATGAGTTAATAAAAGAATTATGTCCAAGAATGGAAGAACAATTCCTTTTTTTTAAACGCGTAAATTATCAGAATCTGGGAAGGATACGAGAGGATGATCTGCTTGAAAAACTGAAGAAGGAAAATAATGCATTATGTATTGTAAATACGAAAAAAGCAGCACAGATGATTTATAAAGAATTACAAGGAGAAGGAATCTATCATCTGTCAACAAGTATGTATCCGAAGCACAGAAAACGTGTGTTAAAGAGAATAAGAGAACGATTAAAAAATAATGAGAAATGCATTGTGATTTCTACAAGTCTTGTAGAAGCAGGAGTAGATTTAGATTTTGCAACAGTGTATCGTCAGATAGCGGGGCTTGATTCTATGATACAGGCAGCGGGAAGATGTAACCGTGAAGGAAAAAGAGAATTGTCAGAAAGCATGGTTTATATATTTGACTTAGAAGAGTCTTATAGTGTACCAAACCAAAGGCAACAGATTGATGTATCCAAAGGGATTTTACAGGATTATACTGATATAGCAGATTTAAAAGCGATTCATGATTATTTTACAAGACTATACCACTATAGAGGCACAAGTCTGGATAAGAAAAAGATTATGGATGAATTTCAAAAGATGGAATGTAATTTCGCAGAAGTTGCAAAGGAATTTAAATTAATCGAAGAAAATACAAAGACTATATTTATCAACAGGGAGCCTGAAGCAGATGAATTATTACAGGAATTACGAATTAAAGGAGTAACGAGGGAAAGAATGCGGAAAGCAGGACAGTATTGCATTCAGATATATGACAATGCAAAATCAGAAAACAGCTTTTTCGACAGATTGAATGGAGCAGGTATGCTCAGACCAGTATCAGAAGAGATGCAGGATTTTTATGAGTTGGTTGATGGAGAGCAGTATTCAGAAGAATATGGACTGGATTTTTCATTAGAGGATGGAATGGCGTTCTTTGTGTGATATGGATTGTGGATTTTGAGAAACACACTTTGCGAGTTCCTCAAGTTACCGAGGCAGTTGCAAGGTCTTTTGTGTGCTAGTACAGATTTTGGCTCATTGCTTACGGAAATAAAGAGAGGGGACTGTCGCGACAACCCCCTCAGCTTTTTCATTAAAAATACCATTATTTCAATCCACTGGAATACCAGACAACATAAGTATAAACGGTTATAGGAAATATTTCAAGAAAAAGTATTTTCAATGGAATTTAAAATGAATAAAAGATGTTGATTACCAAAATAAACTGTAGTATAGTGATTTTATAAAGAATGAAAATAGTATAAGTAGATACTATATTTTTAGTAAATAGAGTTTATAGTGTAATTTAGCAATTTTATGTAATCGGAAGGAGGAGAAGAATTTTGATTTTGTACCATGGAAGCAAAGAGATTGTAGAATTTCCAGAGATAAGGAAAGCAGTGTATAACAAAGATTTTTATTTCGGCTTTTATTGTACCCGGATGCAGGAACAGGCGGAACGATGGGCAACTCGTTACGGACGCAAAGGATATGTGAATTGTTATGAATATATACCGGATAAAAAATTAAAGTATTTGATCTTTGAAGAAATGACAGAAGAATGGTTGGATTTTATTGTTGCCTGTCGAAGCGGACAATCGCATGATTATGATATTGTAGAGGGACCAATGGCGGACGATACCATTTATAATTATGTACAGAATTTTATAGATGGGAAAATATCAAGAGCTGCCTTTTGGGAACTTGTTAAATTCAATCATCCGACACATCAGATCAGCTTTCATACGATATCAGCATTAGATACATTACAGTATGTAGGAAGTGAGGCAGTAAATGGGAACAAAAAATAATAATAATTTATTTTTTACGTGCAGTCTGATTGAATATATGGGACGTTTAAAAAAGAAAACCAGATGTGAAATAACAGAGGCCCTGGGCAAAGAGAACATAGACAGAATCTATGAATATGCGGATGTGCTGCACTGTGAACCAATTGAAAAGGTTGCACATGAATTCGTAACCGAATGTAAGATCACAACAGGAAATTTTGATAATGTAATTGAGTGCCGTTATAGAATTCCTGATTATTGGGATATTGGTGAAGTGTATGAACGCCTGATAGAGGATAGTTATAAAGATTCTGATATTTTAAAAGGGTTATGGGAAGTTTATCATTCGTGGATAGATGAAAAAATATCAGACTATAATACAGATTTTTATTACCAGCCGCGGGATTATATTGCAGCATGCTATAAGAAAGGAGAAGTATTATAGATGGGCATAGGTGTAAAAGTAAAAGTGTGGGGGGATTATGCTTTGTTCTCAAGACCGGAGATGAAGGTTGAAAGATGTTCTTATGATGTTATGACACCTTCGGCAGCACGTGGAATTCTGGAAGCAATATACTGGCATCCCGGTCTGAAATGGGTTATTGATAAGATTTATGTGAAGAATCCAATCCGCTTTACAAGTGTCAGGCGAAATGAAGTAAAAAGCAAGATATCTGCCAGCAATGTACTGCAAGTGTATAATGGGGCAGATAAACCACTTTATCTTAGTACAAAAGAAGACATTGTTCAGAGAGCCTCTCTAATTTTATGTGATGTATGCTATATCATAGAAGCACATTTTGAAATGACGAATAAGGCAAATGCATCGGACAATCCTGGAAAATTTAAAGATATTATCATGCGTCGTTTAAAAAGAGGAGAGTGCTATCATATGCCATATTTTGGGTGCAGAGAATTTCCGGCTCAGTTCTGTTTATGTGAAGAAAAAGAGATACATACCAGTTATGATACAGTGCCTGAAAAGGATCTGGGATTTATGTTGTATGATATGGATTATAGTAATCTGGATGAAATACAGCCGATGTTTTTCAGAGCAGTCATGAGAAAAGGAGTGCTGGATTTACGAAACTGTGAGGTGATCAGATGATTCTGCAGGCATTGGTAAAGTATTACGAGGAACTCGTACAGCAGGGAAAAGCAGCAAAACCAGGCTGGTGTCAGGCAAAAGTATCGCATGCAATAGAATTAAATGCGGATGGAACAATAAAAACGATTATTTCATTGAAAAAGGAAGAGCAAAGAGGCAAGAAGAAAGTATGGGTTCCCGAACCTTTAAATGTACCGGAAATGGTTACAAGATCTTCAGGGATTGCTTCTAACTTTTTATGTGATAATGCCAAGTATTTTCTTGGAATTGATGCAGAAGGAACAAATCAGAGAGTTATAGACTGCTTTCATGCGGCAAGGGAAAAGCACTTAGCAATTCTTGGAGAGGCAGAGGGAGAAATGGCGAAAGCAATCTGTCTTTACTTTAAAAACTGGAATCCGGAACAGGCAAAGAAGAATCCTGTGATTAAAGAACATTGGGAAGAACTGAATGAAGGCGGAAATATTATCTTTAGTATGAAAGGGATTTATGCACAGGAAGACGATGAAATAAAGAAGCTATGGGACAAGCTGCAAGTAAAAGAAAATAGTGGAAAGAAAGGAATCTGTCTTGTGACAGGACAGAAAACAGAGATAGCACGTATTCATAGAGGAATAAAAGGAGTTCCGGGAGCACAGTCAAGTGGAGCAGCACTTGTGTCATTTAATGCTCCGTCATTCGAGTCTTATGGAAAAGAACAAAGTTATAATGCACCGGTCGGAAAGTATGCGGAGTTTGCATACACAACAGCATTAAATTATTTATTGAGTCAAAGAGAATATCAATTTCCATTAGGAGATTCCATGATTGTATTCTGGGCAGAATCAGGAAAAGAAGAATATCAAAAGACATTTTTGTCCTGGATGAATCCCAAGCCGGATAATCAGAAAGAAATGAGAAAAGTATTTGGAAATTTAGAGAAGGGATTATGGGTAGACCTTGAGGATATCAACTTAGATCCGAATCAGCCATTTTATATCCTGTGTCTTGCACCAAATGCAGCAAGATTATCAGTTCGGTTCTTTTATCAAAATTCATTTGGAACCATTATTAAGAATATTTCCAGACATTATCAGAGAATGGAAATTGTAAAACCTTCCTGGGTGGAGAATGAATATCTGGGAGTAAAGAAGATGCTGGATGAAACAGTGAATCAGAAGTCAAAGGATAAAACTCCAGTTCCTAATATGGCATCAATGGTATTAAGAGCAATTCTGGAAGATTCAAGATATCCAGAAAGCTTATATACGGATACGCTGATACGAATAAGAGCCGAACAGGGAAATGTTACTTATGGAAGAGCGGCAATTATAAAAGCCTTTTTAATTAAAAACCGTGGATGGAAAGAAGGAGACGATAGTATGGGATTAAATGAAGAGTGTATAGAGACTTCCTATGTACTTGGAAGAATATTTGCAGTACTGGAATCAATTCAAAAGGATGCGAATCCTGGAATTAATGCAACAATTCGAGACAGATATTTTAATTCTGCATGTGCAACACCAGCATCAATATTTCCGGTTCTGATAAAATTGAAAAATAGTCATATCAAGAAAATAGACCGGGAATCAGTTGCCAGAAAAATATATTATGAAAAAGTGTTGGCTGATCTGATGGGAAAATTAGATGTGTCAGAAGAAAATGCAGGAATTCCGAAGCGATTATCATTAGAGGAGCAGGGAAGGTTCATGTTAGGATATTATCATCAGATACAAAAGAAGTACGAAAAAAAGGAGGACAAGTAAATGGGAGAAGCAATTAAAAATCGTTATGAGTTTGTGGTACTGTTTGATGTAGAAAATGGAAATCCGAATGGAGATCCGGATTCTGGTAATATGCCAAGAATAGATCCGGAAAGTGGATTGGGACTGGTTACAGACGTGTGTCTGAAGCGAAAAATTCGTAATTATGTGGAAACAGTAAAGGAAGATGCAAAAGGTTATAAAATCTACATCAAAGAAGATGTTCCGTTGAACAGAAGCGACCGGGAAGCCTGTGAAAGCCTTGGAATTACAGAAACAGAGGACAAAAAAGTTACCGAAGCATTGAAGAAATTAAAAAAATCAGATAAAGACGTGGATATAAAACTGAGAGATTATATGTGTGATAATTTCTATGATATTCGTACCTTTGGTGCAGTTATGACCACTTTTGTAAAAGCTTCTTTGAATTGTGGACAGGTAAGGGGACCGGTACAGCTTGGCTTTGCAAGAAGTATCGATCCGATTGTCAGTCAGGAAGTTACGATTACAAGAGTTGCAATTACAACGGAAAAAGATGCTGAAAATAAGAGTACTGAAATGGGAAGAAAAAATATTGTTCCGTATGGATTGTATCGAGTGGAAGGATATATTTCAGCGAATCTGGCCAGAAAAGTGACAGGATTTTCAGAGGAAGACTTAGATCTTTTGTGGGAGGCAATTATTAATATGTTTGAAAATGATCATTCAGCTGCAAGAGGGAAAATGGCTGTCCGGGAGCTTATTGTGTTTAAGCACAGCAAGGAACTGGGGGATTGTCCGGCATATAAGCTTTTTGATGCAGTCGAAGTAAGAAAAAAAGAAGAAATTGAATATCCAAGAAAATATCAGGATTATACAGTTCAGATTCACGAGGAAATGATTCCAGATTCAGTTGAGATGAAAAGGATGATTTGATGGCATATAAAGAAGACGAATATTTAATGTTGTCGGGGATACAGCATTTTAAATTCTGCCGACGGCAATGGGCTTTGATCCATATTGAGCAGCAGTGGAGTGAAAATGTTCATACAGTTATTGGTGAATTAATGCATAAGAAAGTCCATGATCCCAGTGTAAAAGAAAAAAGAAAAGAGACACTTCTTGTTCGGGCACTTCCGGTTTCCTCGAAAGAGCTTGGAGTTAGTGGGGAATGTGACCTGGTAGAATTTCATAAATGCGAAGATGGAATTACATTGTCTGGTCATAGAGGATTATATTCTGTTTTTCCTGTGGAATATAAAAAAGGAAAGCCTAAGATAACGGACGAAGATAAATTACAGCTAACAGCACAGGCAATGTGTCTGGAAGAAATGTTTTCTACTACAATATCTGAAGGGGCACTTTATTATGGAGAAACGAGGAGAAGAGAGAATATTACATTTTCACAGGAACTGCGTGATGAAGTAAAAGAAATATTTCAGGAAATGCATCAGTATTATGAGCGAGGTTATACGCCAAAAGTCAAAAAGAGTAAGGCTTGTAATTCATGCTCTTTAAAGGAAATCTGTCTTCCCAAATTAGAAAAGACGATATCAGTTTCTGATTATATAGCACAGGCACTGAAGGAGGACGAGCAGTGAGAAAATTATTAAACACCTTATATGTAACCTCTGAGAATAGTTATCTGGCATTGGATGGAGAAAATCTGGTTGTATACGATGAGAAAAAAGAATTGGGAAGATTGCCTTTACACAATTTGGATGGAATTGTTTCTTTTGGATATCGGGGAACCAGTCCGGCGTTAATGGGAGCATGTGCTGAAAGAAATATTTCACTTTGTTATCTCACTCCTCAGGGGAAATTTCTGGCAAGAGTAACTGGGAAGGTTCAGGGAAATGTTCTTTTACGGGAACAACAGTATAAAAGTAGCAAAGATGATGAAATAAGTCTCACAATTGCAAAAAATTGTATTATGGGAAAAGTTTATAATGCAAGATGGGTACTAGAACGGGCAATTCGTGATCACGGAATGCAGATAGATGTAGAAGGCGTGAAGAAAGCATCTTTGCATTTAAAAGAATCGTTACAGTATATACAGAATGCAGAATCGAAAGACCAATTGAGAGGTTATGAAGGAGAAGCAGCCAGTATTTATTTTGGCGTTTTCAATGAATTGATTCTACAACAGAAAAAAGAATTTAATTTTCAGGGGAGAAATAAAAGACCGCCTAAAGATAATGTAAATGCGATGTTATCTTTTGTATATACCTTATTAACAAATCAGATTACATCTGCGTTAGAAGTGGTAGGACTGGATCCTTATGTCGGATATCTTCATACAGACCGACCGGGGAGAGTATCATTGGCATTAGATCTAATAGAAGAACTGAGAAGTGTGTATGCAGATCGGTTTGTTTTGTCATTGATCAATAAAAAAATTGTGAATGGAAAAAACTTCTCCCAAAAAGAAAATGGAGTTGTCTTGATGGGGGATGATTTGCGGAAAAAGTTATTAGTTGAGTGGCAGAATAAGAAAAAAGAAGTTATTACACATCCATATTTGAAAGAAAAAGTTGAATGGGGGATGGTTCCGTATGTACAGGCAATGTTGCTTGCAAGGTATTTACGTGGAGATTTAGATGGCTATCCTGTATTTCTGTGGAAATGAGGTGGAAATATGCTGTTGTTGATTACATATGATGTAAATACAGAAAATGAAGCCGGAAAAAAGCGACTTAGAAAAGTAGCCAAACAATGTCAAAACTATGGGAGAAGAGTACAGAACTCCGTATTTGAGTGCATTGTGGATCAGGCACAAAGTGTGACGTTAAAATCTTTGTTAACAGAGATTATTGATGATAAAGTAGATAGCTTGCGATTCTACTATCTTGGAAATAATTATAAGACCAAGATAGAGCATATAGGTGTAGAACGAGGAATTGCAGTCGATCAGCCTTTATTCTTATAATTTGCAGGTGCGAGTGTCTAGCATACATAAAATTACCGGGAGACTCGCACCTGTAAAAATAAACAAATTTGAATGTGCTTTTTGTATAGACAGAGTATTTCAATAGTATACGAAAGTAAATTCAAATATATTTATAGATATTTCATAAAAATAGACAGATGTTTTTGTGGAATATTGCAGTCACTTCCCTTGCGGAAGTGTGGATTGAAATTCCAACAGTCCAAAATCTACAATCGGTTTATAGTGTCACTTCCCTTGCGGAAGTGTGGATTGAAATTTGTTTGTTTTACTTTTTGTTGAATTGAATGTCGAGTCACTTCCCTTGCGGAAGTGTGGATTGAAATAGTACGATTGTATGCAATCTTTGAATTACAGGCAAGTCACTTCCCTTGCGGAAGTGTGGATTGAAATACACCCAAAGCAGAAGAAAGAGCCATCTATTAAGGTCACTTCCCTTGCGGAAGTGTGGATTGAAATTTATCCATGTGAACCATTCCCCATGAACTTTCCGGTCACTTCCCTTGCGGAAGTGTGGATTGAAATTCCCTCTCCTGCAACATAGGCTACATTGCAATACTTGTCACTTCCCTTGCGGAAGTGTGGATTGAAATATGGAGGATTACAGAATCGACCTGATCGACGAACAGTCACTTCCCTTGCGGAAGTGTGGATTGAAATATGGTTAGAAATGGTGATTGTCGGGGTGGAAATGGCGTCACTTCCCTTGCGGAAGTGTGGATTGAAATTTGTTGATGAAAATACGATTTGCCAGTACACAGGTCACTTCCCTTGCGGAAGTGTGGATTGAAATTTGCCATATAGTTTCGACATTGGATAATGTACATCCGTCACTTCCCTTGCGGAAGTGTGGATTGAAATCGAGAGGAATTGAAGTAGATATTTTTAATCTTCGTCACTTCCCTTGCGGAAGTGTGGATTGAAATCTTTGCATACTTCGCCCATTCTTCATGGGCAAGGGGTCACTTCCCTTGCGGAAGTGTGGATTGAAATTTATGTAAACGAGCAGGTGGACGGAGAGACGGCAGTCACTTCCCTTGCGGAAGTGTGGATTGAAATATTTTTGATGAGATCAGAAAAACTGGCCCATTCAGTCACTTCCCTTGCGGAAGTGTGGATTGAAATAGAACTGCAGAACACTATGCTGAATGCAGAAAAGTCACTTCCCTTGCGGAAGTGTGGATTGAAATAACTAAGATTACAAAGTTTAGTCCAAAAGGACTTGCGTCACTTCCCTTGCGGAAGTGTGGATTGAAATCTGGATGCCTCATCTTTTGCTTTTCTCTTGTATGTCACTTCCCTTGCGGAAGTGTGGATTGAAATTCCGGCCTTATTTTTTTGCTTTAAAATGCACTAAGTCACTTCCCTTGCGGAAGTGTGGATTGAAATTCGGAAACTGTTGACATGAATGATGTGGTTACAAGTCACTTCCCTTGCGGAAGTGTGGATTGAAATTGCCCTGTTTAACGTCTCTTTGTTCATTTTTCTTGTCACTTCCCTTGCGGAAGTGTGGATTGAAATATATTTAACAATCTGAGACAGAAAATCAAAAATCTGTCACTTCCCTTGCGGAAGTGTGGATTGAAATGCAGCAGGGGGCGATACAGCGAAGGCTGCATTTAGTCACTTCCCTTGCGGAAGTGTGGATTGAAATATATATATCATAGGAAAGGAAGGAAAAGAAATGAGTCACTTCCCTTGCGGAAGTGTGGATTGAAATCGTGGGGCAAACGTGCAGATGCAGTATAACGGCGTCACTTCCCTTGCGGAAGTGTGGATTGAAATGGAACACTTGTTGATCTCCATGATTGCTGTCACTGTCACTTCCCTTGCGGAAGTGTGGATTGAAATACAAAATCAACAAGATTTCTCAGTATATTGGTTGTCACTTCCCTTGCGGAAGTGTGGATTGAAATTCGCATCCGTTCCTGACCTGATATACTCATACGGCCGTCACTTCCCTTGCGGAAGTGTGGATTGAAATTCTCATAAGGCAGGTCTGCATGACCATCCTGACGTCACTTCCCTTGCGGAAGTGTGGATTGAAATATCTCTGCTACCTCCTAAAACTTAGTTACTGAACGTCACTTCCCTTGCGGAAGTGTGGATTGAAATTGTTGTAATGGAGAAAAATACGGCACAGTCAAGAGTCACTTCCCTTGCGGAAGTGTGGATTGAAATATTGAGCCGTTCTACATATGGGAATCCGAGGAGTAAGTGCTATCATCATAAATATTATAAAGACTTACTGAAATCCTTGGATTTGCCTGATATTCATTTTCACCAGTTGAGAAATACCTATGCAACCATTTTGCTGAAGAATAGTTTTAATTCAAAAGGTGTTTCGCATTTGTAGGACATGCCAAGGAAATTATATCCGTAGATGTCTATGGAGATACACAGGAAATTATAGAAGACTGTCTGGACGTACTGGAACCATTTATTGAAGAAGTTATTCCAAAAGAGAGGAAAGATCAGTATTATGATTATTCAGAAATGATTGAAATAGACTTAATTCTGGAGGAATATTTCAACGCAGCATGATGAAAAATAGAATAGTAGTGATAGAAAAAAGTACAAATAAGAATCGAACATTTGTACTTTTTTCTTGCGTTAATCTATATACTTTCAAAAATTTATTTGATATAATAGGGACTGTTACAAGAACAAACAGTAAAAAATATGACAGGACCGGAGGTTAGTATTTTCAGGTATTTCCGAGTGCTGTTTTATCCGCAAATATTAGTTTTGTGACTTTTGCAGGAAAAATTCGTAATGGGGGAAGGAGGACGATAACATGATTTACTTTACAAGTGATTTACTTGGGGCATCGTGGAATTATCAGCATGCAGAATCGTCCTTTTGAAAATATACAAGAGATGAATCAGATTTTGATTCAAAATTATAATGCAGTAGTACATAAAAATGATACGGTGTATATTCTTGGAGATATTAGTCATCATCTACCGATGGATAGGGCAAATGAATTGATTAGCAGGTTGAACGGAAAGAAGATTCTGATTAAAGGAAATCATGACAAGAAAGATGATTTGGAATTGTTTGAGGAAATATGTGATTTTAAGACAGTATCATTGAATGGCCTCTATTTTGCATTGATGTATTATCCGATGCTGTCATGGCCGAAAAAGAATAGTGGGAGTATTCAATTACATGGACACATACATGCCCATGAAGAATATAATTTGCAGAATAAAGCAGACGGAATTAGAAGATATGATGTAGGTGTGGATGCGAATAATTATTATCCGGTATTGGTGAAGCAGATTATAGAGTTTTTTGAGAATAATGAAGGAAAATGTAAATTGTGAACTGATTAGGCAAAATTTGCCTAAACTGCGTCAATTAGGGAAATTGAATTCCCCAATTGAGAAAAACGTAATTATTACAGTTGATCTGAATTAGTGATATTAGATAAGCTTGAAAAGAATAGAAAGGATAGATGTACATGATTCAAGAACATGAAATTGTTTTGTATCAAGTGGAGGGTACTAATATATGTGTTAATGTTGTTTTTAAAGATGAGACATTCTGGATGACGCAAAAGGCAATGGCAGAATTATTTGATGTCAATGTACCGGCGATTTCAAAACATTTATCTAATATATTTGAGGAAGGAGAACTTTTTAAAGAGGCAACTGTTTCCAAAATGGAAATAGTTCAAATGGAAGGAAATAGAAAGGTCAAGCGAGAACCGGAATTTTATAATCTAGATGCAATTATAGCGGTCGGATATCGGGTTAATTCTAAGAAAGCTACAAGGTTTCGTCAATGGGCAACAAAAACATTAAAGGAATATATTACTAAAGGATTTGTTCTTAATGATGATATGCTTAAAAATGGTAAGCTGTTTGGAAAAGATTATTTTGCAGTTACCGGAAAGACAGCGGCAGAATTAGTTTATGAACGAGTAAATGCTGAGAAACCTGCTATGGGACTTACTACGTGGAAAGATGCTCCGGATGGTAAAATTTTGAAAAGAGATATTAGTGTTGCAAAGAATTACCTAAATGAAAAAGAATTATCACGCTTAAATAGGCTTGTTACAATGTTTATTGATTATGCAGAGTTGATGGCTGAAGATGAAGTATTGATGAGTATGCAAGATTGGGTAGAGCAGACAAATCAATTTTTAAGAAATAACAGAAGAGAGGTACTTGAAGGTAAGGGGAAAGTATCACATGATATGGTTCAGAAAAGGCAATTTTAATTGCAGCGACTATGCAAAAAGAAAATTATGAAAAAGCGAAAACGAAGCAGTTTGAAAAATATAGAGCAATCTCTTTATATACGTTATTAGCAACTCAAATTAAGTATGACGTGACAGGCATTGCAGTAAGCCCGGAATTTTGGCTTCAGATGAAACTTAATGATTATTCGGTTAGTAAGTCAGAATTTAAAAAAGCAAATAATCTCATTGTAAAAGAATTGAATTTGAAATCGGAATTCAAGATAAAGTAAAAGGAGACTCACATGGATCATTTCAAATTAGTATCAGAATATTCCCCAACCGGCGATCAGCCCCAAGCCATCGAACAACTTGTTCAGGGGTTTAAGGAAGGCAACCAATGCCAGACATTGCTTGGTGTCACTGGTTCTGGTAAGACATTTACCATGGCGAATGTCATTCAGGAATTGAATAAACCGACGCTGATCATTGCACATAATAAGACACTTGCAGTGCAGTTATATGGGGAGTTTAAAGAGTTCTTTCCAAATAACGCAGTGGAGTACTTTGTCTCCTAGCATGAGAAGGTTACAAAACAGGTGGTATTTTGTGGTATGTGGGTGGTTGAACATCTAGATGTTGTGGAAGTGGTAGTGGTGAGAATATAGGTGAAAAGCGGGTGGATGAAGAGGTTTTGTGACTTTTCATTGCCTGCTTTTTAATTATAGAATTTGAAAAAAATAGTGTATAGGGGTTGAAGAGTTGCTATAATTGAAATATAAGACAAGATATGTACTGTTTGGAAAAATGAAAGGTGTGGAATATTTTATGAAATTACCAGATCAATTAAAAGATATAGTTTATCGCTTACTACAGGAACCGACTTTAGATAATTTTCGGAATTTTTTAAAGGGACAAACAGGGGAGCATAATTCTATTGATTTTAAAGAAAAATGGATAGAACCGACGAAGTTAGTAAAAGAAATGTTGGCGATTGCTAACCCTGGTGGCGGAATTATTATATTTGGAGTAAAAGAAAAGGAAGATAAAAGTTTTTCTTATGATGGAATTGAAGAGATTGTAGATAAAGCCAAAATATCAAATGATATTAAAAATTATATTTCAACTGAACTGAAGTATGAAGTATATGATTTTGTATATGATTCTTCAGAATATGAAAAATTGCAAAATCACAAATATCAAATGATGGTTATTAAAGATTGTCCGAGATTTATACCATTTATGTCGATGAAAGAAAGTACCAATTTAAAGAAAAATAGAATATATATTAGAAGAGGTACATCGTGTGAAGAAGCAACAAGTGAGGAAATTACAGATATTATTAAGCGCAGAATGAATGCTGAGTATCCGGACTCTGGAAAAACTTTAAATTTGGATGAGCATTTAGAGCAGTTAAAAACTTTGTATAGTAAGATAAGTCCAACAAATGAATATTATCAAGGTGGTATAGGAAACAGTCTTCTAAAGCTTACAGAAGTTATAAAAGCTGTTTCTGCTGGAGAATGGATTAGTGAAGATAATCCATTATATCCTGAAGAAGATTATGAAGAATTCATTGCACGTATGATTGATGAAAAAAAGTGGAAAATAGAAAGAGAATTAGACTTGATATAAATAGAACATAAAATAAATGAAAGTAGGTTGGAAGAAGAGCAGAATCTCTGCCGTATGTTTGGAAATGGAGATACAGGACATAATTATTGAGGAAAAGGATACAATTATGTATAATATAAAAAAAGGAGTTGAGCAAAGAATGCAGGATAATATCAATACATTAAATAAAGAATTAGTTGATGCAAAAATATCATTAGATGAAATATATTTGGATCCAAATAACCCTAGGTTTACATCGCTTAAATGGGATGATATTCCAGATCAGCAAATTTCAGATGCAAGTATTCAAGTAGCAACAAAAAGGAAACTGGAAGAAGAATTTTCTATTTACAAATTGGTTGATAATATTCAAATAAACGGTTTCCTTCCCATTGATAGAGTAATTGTAAAAAAGTTTGCAGAGAATAAATATGTAGTGCTTGAAGGAAATCGGAGAATATGTGCAGCTAAGAATATTATGGAATTATATAAGGGAAATCCTGAACAGGTTGAAGAATCGGTTGTTGATTCTTTAAAAGAAATTAGTTGTTTAATTTATACAGGATCAGAAAGACAACCATCATGGGTATTTCAAGGATTGCGACATATCATAGGGATTCAAGAATGGCCTGCATATAATAAAGCGAGGCTGTTGGTACAGTTAATGGAAGATGAAAATTTGAGTTTGACAGAGGTTGGCAAAAAATTCGGATTGACAGCATATGGTGCAGGGCAATGGGTAAGGGGATATTATGCATTTATACAAGCAGCAGAAGAGTCTGACTATACACAAGAAATAGATGAAAGAGCATATCCATATTTACAAGAAATATTTAGTAGAAGCAATCCGGTTTTTAAAGATTGGTTACAATGGAATGATACAGAGTATAAATTTGAAGATAATTTGAAATTTAACGAATTTTTATCATGGTTATATCCAAGAAATGAAGAAAATGTATTGGATGGAGTAGAGGTAAAGGGAAATTGGGATAATCGCTTAATAAAAAGAAGTAATGATATAAGAATAGTATCGTTTTTATTGAGAGAATCTATTTCTGATTTTGAAATGTTTAGAGCAGACGGAGATTTGGAAAAGGCACAAAATAGTGCAAATACAAGAAAATATCTTGAAAGTCAAGATCCGTCTACAGAGACATTAGAAAAAATAAAATCTTGTACAAAGGCTCTTGATGATATTCCATTTAAATTAGTAATGTCGCGTAAAGAGGAATTATCAGATTTACTAGAAAAATTATCAGATAAAGTTGGAGAGATATTAGATGCATGTCGATAAACGAAAATACAATAATATTCAATAAATTATATCGGAGTCATTATGATGACAAAGAGTATTTTTTTGAAGAAATTTTAAAGAAAGCCATTCTTAGAACGTTGACTGATGATACAGTAAAAGCGGAAACTATGGCAGCGAATAAAGTGAATAGATTATGGAACAGCTATAAAAAACAGTATGAAGAAGATGTTTCTAACGGTATAGTGCCTTTGTTTTCTATAGTTAATAATTATGAAAAAAAGGTTAGGTGGATAGGGGAAAATTTAGATACTGATTCAAGACGAGAATATTATAAAATACGTCCAGAATTATATAAGTTTTTTGATAAATTAAAAGACAGAGAATACGAAGTGATGTCATGTGTGATATGTGATTTATTAGGAGCAGATAAGATTAGTTTAACTGCACCTGGAAATGAAGGTGGTGTTGACTTTTTTGCAAGAATATCCTTTCCGCAAAAAGCTCATTTTTTATTTGGAACTAAAGGACCAATAAGAATTGTAGGACAGTGTAAAAAATATGCAAATAGAGATAATGTAGGTCATATGAAAGAGTTTGTAACAACGATGAATAATGTGTATAACAAGTCATATCGAGCAGGAGAAATTCTTCCAGATTGGTTCAAATTAGAAAAAGGAGATATAATTGGTTGGCATATTGCAAATTCTGGACATCAAACAGGAGCACTTGATGTGGCAAAGAATTATGGAATTCTTGTTTCGGATACTAAACAGCTGATAGAAATAATATGTAATTCAAAAATTATACGGAGAGAAAAAGAGCCTGTAAAGTTTTTGCGGAGTCTTATGAAAGAAGAAAATTATACATATTAAAAACAATTACATAGCCGATTGATTCACCAAGAATCAGTCGGTTTTTTCATGCCCATTTTTGTACATAGCCAGTCCTGTAAAAAGGATTGGCTATTAAATTTTTCAAGGAAGGAGGAAACTATATGTCCAAGTGTAAAGTTATCGCTCTTGCAAATCAGAAGGGAGGAACCGCGAAGACCACAACGACATTAAATCTTGGAATTGGTCTTGCACATCAGGGGCGAAAAGTATTATTGGTTGATGCTGATCCGCAGGGAGACTTAACGACTGCATTGGGTTGGACGAATGCAGACAGTCTTCCGATTACATTAGAAACACAAATGAAGAAGATATTACAAGACGAACCATTTGTGTATAATGAGGGGATTTTACATCACAAAGAAGGAGTAGACATTATTCCAACTAATATTGAATTATCGGGCTTGGAAATCTCACTGGTAAATGCCATGAGTAGAGAGCAGACTTTAAAGCTGTATCTGGCAGATTTGAAAAAGGATTATGATTATATTCTGATTGATTGTATGCCTAGTTTGGGAATGCTGACCATCAATGCATTAGTTGCCGCGGACAGTGTAATTGTTCCAGTACAGGCTCATTATCTTCCATTAAAGGGTATGACACAGTTGATGAAAACAATCGGTAAGGTACAAAGACAGCTAAATCCTAATCTGAAGATTGATGGAGTATTGCTGACACTTGCAGATATGAGAACAAAACTTGCAAGGACAACAGAGGATAGCCTTCGAGAAAATTACGGGAAACATATTCGAATTTTTAAAACGGTTATTCCAGTGGCTATCACAGCGGCAGAAAGCAGTGCCGCAGGACAGAGCATTTATGAGTATGACAAGAATGGAACTGTTGCAAAGGCGTATGCGGAATTTACGAGGGAGGTGTTAAAGTGTGGCGAAAAGCAGAGAAATAAATATGAATCTTCCCTCAGCCGATGACCTTTTTACCACGCAGGAAGAAAGAAATCATAAGAATCAGGAATATGTAAAAAATATTTCTATTTATGAAATTACAGACTTCCCGAATCATCCGTTTAAGGTAAAAATGGACGATAAGATGTTGGAAACTATCGATAGCGTGCGTGATCATGGTGTATTAGTGCCTGCACTTGTTAGGGAGAAACCAACGGGCGGGTATGAAATGATTTCCGGACACCGTAGAAAAATGGCGAGTGAACTGGCAGGATTTGAGAATATGCCTTGTATAGTAAGGAATCTCAGCGATGATGAAGCAGTCATTGTCATGGTTGACAGCAATCTTCAAAGAGAAGAAATCTTACCATCAGAAAAAGCATTTGCTTATAAAATGAAATTAGAAGCAATGAGCAGGCAGGGAAAACGATTAGATATTACTTGTGCACCAGAGGAGCACAAGTTAAAAGGAGTAAAATCAAGAGACATTCTTGCAGAACAAAGTGGAGAAAGTCGAGAAACAATCCGCCGCTATATCCGCCTTACGGAGCTTATCCCGGAAATCCTAGAAATGGTCGATGACAAAAAGATTTCTATGCGTCCGGCGGTGGAGCTGTCTTATTTGCCGAAAGAGGAACAGGAGATATTGTACGACACCATGGAGTCGGAGGCTTGTACCCCAAGTCATGCCCAGGCAATTAAAATCCGCAAATTTTCAGCAGAGGGCAGGTTGAATGAAGATGTTTTGCTGTCGATTATGTCAGAAGAGAAGCCAAATCAGGTAGAGCAGTGGAAAATCCCGAAGAACCGACTGGAAAAATACTTTCCATCGGGAACTACACAGCAGAAAATGGAAGAAACCATTATCAAAGCACTGGAATTATACCGGAAACGGGAAAAAAGCAGGGAACGATAGGCATTTTGACACCAAGGGAAAAGTCTACCCGTTGGTGGTCAATGAGAAATCAGCCTTTTTCTGTTTTCCCCTCCCCACACCCTACCCCTTTGGTTTACCAGCAGATTACCAGCCGAAAAGACAATAAGGAGCCGGGAACATCTTCTCTTTCGGCAAGTCAGAGATTCTCATACCCTGCATGACAGCAGGGAGCAAACAACATAAAGCAACAGCAGGCGTTCCAGACGGACGTCTTTTTTTGATTGAAAAGAAAGGAATTGTAGAAAATGAAGAAGATATGGAAACGAGTGTGTACAGGGATTCTTGCCCTGACCACGATTTTAACTGCAGTACCGATCACATCGGTTCAAGCAGCGGAAACACAGTATTGAACAGAATCCGCAGAGAGAGTTGGACATGTAGAACATTTGATGAATGACGGAACAATTAAAAGCATTTTCAACGAAGGACACATGAAAGTAGAAGGCGAAACCGCCTATTGTGTAGATATTAACAATGGATTCAAGAATGGGTATAAAACCAGACATGATGCAAGTGCCAGCATGAGTGCTGCACAGATCGAAGATGTGGCATTGTCGCTTGAGTATATGAAACAGTATGTAGGCAGTCACAGTAACCTGAGTACAAATCAGGCATATCTCTTAGAACAGTGTCTTGTGTGGCAGCGTTTAAGTGAGCATTTGGGTTGGCAGTGTGATAATGTCCGGGTAGTCTATTCCGAGATTTCACAGGATATTCAGAATGAGGTGTATGACGGAGCAAAATCATTTGTGAAGGCAAATAAGGGACGATATAAATGCGGCGGTTACATTTACACCGGAGAAGGGCAAGACATCGGACAGTTTTGGGCAGAACTGAATGTCGGAAATGCAAAAGTAAAAAAGACAACCGCAAATGAGAGTGTCACAAATGGAAATGCGATGTATTCCATTGCAGGGGCAACCTTTGGCATATTCTCAGACCAGAATTGCAGTAATCAGATTGGAACACTTACGACAAATGAGAATGGAGATACAAATGAGGTTGAAGTGACTGCAGGGACTGTTTATATCAAAGAGCTTTCTGCACCGAAGGGATATAAGCTGGATACGACAGTACGCAGTCTGAAAGTTGAAGCCGGAAAAACAGTTACATTAAATGTTTCAGATGTTCCGAAAGTAACAGAGACACTGGTAGACCTGTTCAAGATTGATATGGAGACAGGAAAAGCAACTGCACAGGGGAATGCAGCACTGGCAGGAGCAGAGTTTACCTGGCATTATTATGACGGACTTTATACAAAAGATAACTTACCAGAGAAAGCAACACGTACCTGGGTTACAAAAACGGTGGCAGAAAAGAGCAGTGACGGAAGTATTCATTATGTGACAAAACTGTCAGATGCTTACAAAGTATCCGGAGATGCATTTTACACTCAGAATGAAAAAAGTGTATTACCACTTGGAACACTGGCTGTTGAAGAAACCAAAGCACCAGACGGATATTTACTTGATGGAGCTTATATGCAGGCAGGAGACAGTACAGAACAGATAAAAGGAATGTATCTGACACAGATCACAGAGGACGGAGAACTTGCAGTTCTTTCCGGAAGCAACCAGTATTCCGTATCTGACCAGGTAATCCGAGGTGGTGTGAAGATTCAAAAACGTGATTTAGAGACAAAAGATACCAAAGCACAGGGAAGTGCCATATTAAAAGATGCGGTGTTTGCAATTATTTCACTGAACGAGAATCCGATTCTGGTAGAAGGAAAGCTATACAAAAGGAATGAGACAGTTAAGATGATTCAGACAGGGATTGATGGTATTGCAACAACATCAACAGATTTACTTCCATATGGTAAATACAAACTGGAGGAAACAAAAGCACCGGAAGGTTATTTGACAGACGGTGCAAAAGCGATTGAATTTTCCATTACAGAAAATGGAAAAATTGTAGATTTAACAGACGAAAGCCATTCTATTTACAACCCGATTAAACGTGGAGATCTGGAAGGAGTCAAGATTGGAGCTAGCACACATAAGAGACTGGCAAATGTTCCTTTTAAGATTACAAGCAAAACAACCGGAGAGAGCCATATCGTAGTGACAGATAAAAATGGTCAGTTTTCAACCGCTTCCGATTGGGCATCCTATAAGAAAAATACAAATGCCGGAAAGTCCAGTGAGGACGGTATCTGGTTTGGAACTTCTGAGCCGGACGACAGCAAAGGTGCATTACTTTATGACACTTATGAGATTGAGGAGTTATCTTGTGAATCCAACAAAGGCATGAAGCTGATTCCGGCATTTGAAGTTGTTGTGAGCAGAAATAAAGTAACTATCGACCTTGGAACACTGACTGATGAGTATGAAAAAGAGATTACCATTCATACAACTGCAACAGACAAGAAAACAGGCGAAAAAGTAATTGTTGCAGGAAAGAAAGTAACGATTGTGGATACAGTTACTCTGGACAGTCTGGAAGAAGGCAGAAAGTACCAGTTAAAAGGCTGGCAGATGCTGAAAGAGGAAAATGCAGAACTGCTCATTGATGGAAAGCGTGTGGAGAGTGATTACACTTTTGTTGCTGACAGCGAGAAAATTAAAGTAGAGATTTTTTATACGTTTGATGCATTAGAACTTGGCGGACAGAATCTGGTTACATTTGAAGAATTATATGATCTGAAGAATCCGGAAGAACCTGTAAAAGTTGCAGAGCATAAGGACATTGACGATGAAGGTCAGACCGTCCTGATTACGGAGCGAAAGATTTCGATTCATACCACAGCAACGGATAAGAACGGTAAGAAAGAGGTGGAAGCCGGAAAAAATCTGACGATTGTGGATACGGTTACTTTAGAGGGATTGGAAATTGGTACGAACTATAAGTTGTCCGGTTGGCAGATGGTTAAGGCAGAAAATGTCAAGTTGCTCATTGATGGTAAAGAGGTTACCAATGATTATGAATTTACAGCGGACAAGGAAAACATGGAAGTGCAGATTGAGTTTACTTTCAACGGCAGCACGCTTGGAGGAAAGCAGCTTGTAACCTTTGAAGAACTGTATGATATGACAAATCCGGAAGAACCGAAAAAGGTAACAGAGCATAAGGATATTGACGATGAAGGTCAGACCGTAACTATCAAAGAAGTACCGGAAACATCAACTCCAGAGACACCGGGTACTATTACAAAGACAAGTAATTCTCCAAAAATGGGCGATACTGCGAATGCAGTTTTATGGATAGCCATTCTGGTATTATCGGCAGCCGGAATCACGGGAGTTCGTATCTGGAATAAAAAGAAGCAGGTTAAGAGATTAGGAATTGAAGAAAAGAAAGAAGAGAAGGAGTAAAATAGAAGGCGGCGATAAGCTGCCCTTTGATATTGAAATGGGAAAGAATCAGAAAGCAATAAAAGTATTACAGCGTTTATTTGATGCCGGATACGGAACGGAGAAAGAGATTGTCAATATGACGATGGATGAAATGCTTGCTTTGCCAGGAGTAAATGTAGCAGACCTGTGCATTATCAGCGAGTTACAGAAAAGCATTAAGGCAAACAAAGTGATAGCTATTTGTCAGAGAAAACAGAAGCAAGGGAAGAAACGAAAGGAGCAGATTATGGTGGAACAACCTAAATATTTGGAAATGACATTATCACAATTGAAAGCATATGTGGAATCTTCAGAGAGTAATGTTCTTCTAGTTGTAGAATTTCCAAAAGACCAGCTAGTTATAGTCAATACCTAAAAGACAAAAAATAGATATTTTTCTTT
>ERZ773164.283-NODE-283-length-61278-cov-4.116149_pt1 | contig 61278 bp, 52 predicted proteins | sample MGYA00511917_ERZ773164 | MGnify/ENA primary metagenome ERZ773164 (study PRJEB29015, sample SAMEA2737847) | human gut metagenome | biome: human gut; feature: human-associated habitat; material: faeces | place: China | collected 2012 ...
ATTAAGTAACCGCTTTTGTCAATGTGCAGATACTGAACAGCAGCTCTTTTAATCCTTATTATAAACCACCTGGTTTTCTTTTCCAATAAAAGCGTCAGATTTTCGAAAATTTCTACAGACTTGCGAAGGTTTGACGCATAACGTATAATACAAGACAATGATAACATATATTAATTATAAGCAAACAAATTTCGCTATTGTTTACATTTCGTTACGGTTCACTGGTAACGTTCCGCGAGGCGTTTTTGTGAACAAAGTTCATAGATAACACAATTCTGCATGCTTCGTGAAGCTTGTGGATAATACTCATTTTCAGGGAGGATGCCATGGCAGATAAAATACCTGATATTTCACCAAACGTAGACGAAACCATGAAGGAGCTTGAAACCCATGGTTCTTTTGAGCTGCCAGTAGAAACTTATACAGATAATTGTGAGATTTTCCGCTCCTTATACAACCACTGGCATAAAGAAATGGAGATCATCTGTATTGACAAGGGAAACGGGCTTGCAAGGCTTAACCGGGAAACACTGCGTCTGAAAGAGGGAGATCTTCTCATTGTCAACAGCGGTGTTCTGCATCGAATCAAGTCAGATTCCAGACATATTTTATATTACAGAAGCGTGGTGTTTGACCTTAGCTTTCTGGCGGGTCCTGCAGGGGATCTCTGTCAGGAAAAAGTAATCTCCCTGCTTATGGAGAACCGGGCAGAATTCACCCATCTGATCACTCCTGCCAATGAAAATTATAATAATATTTTCCATCTTTTCTGCGAGATCCATAAATGCCACAAGGAAAAACCGCCCTTCTATTATATGAAGCTGAAAGGACTTTTCTATGGGCTTTTTTATGAAATGCTGGCAGGAAATTACATCATTACTACAGATGCCGAACAGAACAGGAATCTTTTATCTGTAAAAAAGGTCCTGGACTATATCAGTGCCCATTACCGTGAGCCTCTGTCTGTAAAGGAACTGTCCGGTCTTTCCAATTACAGTGAATTCTATTTTATGAAGCTGTTCAAACAGTATACCGGAAAAACAGCAGCAGCCTACCTGAATGACTACAGACTTGAAAAGGCAAAGTCCCTGCTTTTGCATACAGATGCATCTGTGACGGACATTGCTCTGGATGTAGGTTTTAACAATACCAGTTATTTTATAAAAAAATTTCAGGAAGCCAATCAGCTGTCCCCTCACAAATTCCGCAAAAAAATGTCATAACAGAACAGTTTTGTTGTATTTTTCTAAGAGATGCATATGCTAATATAACACCATCGAACAAAGGTGATGTCCACGGCATCAGGCATACCGGTGGATTTCAGACGAGCATCATTCACACGCTCTCGAAAGGAGAAAATAATTATGAATACAACAGCAATTACAACATTCAATAACGAAGAATTTGGTAATGTGAGAACTCTTACAATTGATGGAGATCCTTGGTTTGTTGGCAAGGATATTGCAGAATGTCTTGGATATTCTAAGGCACGAAATGCTATTTCTTCCCATGTTGATAACGAAGATAAAAAGGACGCCCCAATTCAGGGCACCCTTGGCGGAACACAGACGATGAAGGTTGTTAACGAATCTGGCGTTTACTCTCTTATTTTTGGAAGTAAACTGGAATCCGCTAAAAAGTTCAAGAAATGGGTTACATCTGAAGTTTTACCGTCTCTTCGCAAGACTGGTACATATACAGTAGTGGCGACTCAACCGAATACAACTTCTTCTATTATTGTTCAGCCAACAAGTGATATAGAGTTGCCAAAAGCAACAAATACTTGGTATCTAAAAAATAGAAAGCGTCTAAGAGAATTGTGTGATCTTATGAATATTGAGCGTAGAACTTTATATCATCTGATTCTGACAGAGATTGGAAATACGATTGACATTGAGCAATCAAAATCAATTTACACAAGAGATCACGGATTCCCACCAGAATTCATCATGGATGTTGTTGGTTATTTCACTAAAATGCAAGAAATTGCTGATGAATATCTTGACAGATTATTAGAAAAATATGAGTCTTTGAATTCAGATAATGATGAAGAAGATGAAAGTGTATAGTAATTTACCATATTATAAAACATTGCACCTTGCGTGCCCAACAAGAAATGAAGTGATCCGACCAAGATCGGTGGATTTAGGCTATTAGCTGATAAAAGAAAACACAAATCGTTGAAAGAGTGGTACCGAAGTACAAGGTGGATCTCGTGTAGAAACTTGCGATACTCTAATCCAAGGTGTTTTGATCGCACAAAGAATGTGTGTCTTTTTATAGAGTGGTCTACAAAAATTATGTGCATGTGGCAGAGCTGGTTTAATGCACCTGATTGCTAATCAGGCTTACGTGGGAATGCACGTAACAGAGGGTCGTAGCCTCTCATGCACATTTCAGCTGCGATAAGCCTAATTTTGGTAAGGCAGTAGTCTTGAAAACTACTAGTAGCCGTAGTGATACGGTGTCTCAGTTCGAGTCTGAGTCGCAGCGTTAGTTTGTCCTGTGATGTCTTTCGACCTCACGGGCTTATATCCCTGTTTATCCCGCTAAGGAGGCGGATCTGACTGTAAATCAGATGGCTTCGGTCACGAGTGGGTTCGATTCCCTCAACAGGGACGATTAGATCTGAGACGCATACGATGCGCAGATTAACAAATATGCGAATGCCCTGATGGCTAGTGGATATTGGAATGTATACATCTTCTGATATTCTGATGGAGTTCATCACTTCAGTTCGCCCTAGAAAAGCAATACTTACACACTGTTGCTTTTTAGAAATATGTATTGTCTCGCCAGTGTGTACGTATGAGAGGCAAATACATATTCGTTATTGACATGTAGCTCAATTGGACAGAGCACAACGCTACGGACGTTGGTGTTGCAGGTTCGATTCCTGTCGTGTCAGTTTTCCTATATACCTCAGTTGGCAGAGGGTCATCACAGCAAGGATAACATTAGATGAAAGTCGCTGGTTCGAATCCAGCTATAGGAATTGTATTTTATACAAAAATGCATCCAAAGGGATATGGTGTAGCGGTATCACAAGACACTTTGACTGTCTCGAGCCTAGTTCAAGTCTAGGTATCCCTGTTGCAGAATGGAGAAGTTTGGTTATCTCATCAGGTTCATACCCTGAAGATCGGTGGTTCAAATCCACCTTCTGCTATTAAAAATCATCATAATAATTCATTTAGGCTGAGACATTCGTGCCCCTACCATTTCTTGCGCAGTGGCGTAATGGTAAATAAACGAATAGATGAATTATTTAAAATTAAAAGTAAAACTAAACCTAATTATTTAGAGCAATGTATGGCTGAATTTTATTTTAACAATTAATTATAAGAGGATAGCTAAACAGTTACTATTGTGTTTTGAAGGAGATTGTGCATGGAAGAAATTTGGAAAACATTAAAATATCACGATCAAGTATATAATAGATATGAAGTATCTACTTTCGGAAATATTAGACATAAGATAAATAAAACCAACAGAAAATTTTATCTTGATAAAAAGGGATATTGTAGAACTAGCATATTTAATGGATATGTCAATAATAAACGAAAAATAAAAAATATTATAGTTCATATAGCTGTTGCTTCGACCTTTATCGATAACCCAGAAAAGAAAAGCACAGTTAACCATATAGACGGGGATAAGGCAAATAACCATGTTGAAAATTTAGAATGGGCTACAGTATATGAACAAATACAACATGCGTCATTTGTTTTAGGTTATAGTAAATTATATTCCGATACAATGAGGAAAACATTTTCAAAGAAAACTGCTCAATACAATAAAAATAATGAATTAGTAAAAATATGGAATAGTACCAGAGAAATTGAACGATCATTAGGATTCAGGCACGAAAATGTAGCTGCTTGTGCAAGAGGAAATAGAAAAACTGCATATGGATATAAATGGCAGTATGTAAAAGAAGCGTAATGTCACTATTGATCGTAGGTTCAAATCCTACCTGTACAATCAAAGAGCTGTTTTGTGGTCAGTTCTTTTTTCAACAAAGATTTTTTCATTGTTAGTACAGGCAGATGGATTAATATTCGTCTGCCACTCATTTCTGGCTTGGTAGTTCATTGGTAGAACGCAATACTTTTAATATTGTGAAGCGGTTCAAATCCGTTCCAAGCCATTATGCCTCGGTAGCATTAAGTCAGGTAAAGGCACAGGACATGACCTGAAGGACAGCTGGTTCAAATCCAGTCTGAGGCTTTCTTATCCAGTAAATATGTACGACGACTGCTATATGCAGCGTCAAGCATCACTGGAAATATTTTAAGAATGGAGGGATCTTCTATAATTAAGATCACCAAAAATGAAGCTTTCTATCTTCGCTCAAAAGGATTCAAGGACAAATCTGATATTCATCAGACGTATTCTGGACATCCTACTTACTATGCAAGTGAGAAAAGAAGCGTAATGAAAGTTCTAAAGAAATATAGAGAAAGATAATCTTACAAAATTTAAGAAAGGTGGTATCAACTTTATTTGGAATATAAATTATTCTTAGATACCAATGCTCTGCTCAATCTACAGCAGGCAGCATTTAAAGAGCCATTTGTAATTTCACAAAAGACTCTTGAAGAAATCGAAAATATCAAAACATCTGGTAAAAAAGATGGAGAAGTAAAGTATAAAGCAAGATTGATCGCACATTTACTTGATGAAAATTTTGGGAAATATGAAGTTGTTAGAACTACTTCTTCTACCAAACATGTGATTGAGTCATGTGATTTAGAAGAAACACCAGATAATATTATTCTGGCATCAGCTTACTTATATAATAAAGACACTGCTCCAATTATATTCTGTACAGATGATTTAAATTGCAAATTTTTGGCAAGAAATATTTTCGCATTAACAACAAAAGGTGTAAACGATATTAATCTTGTAAAAAATATTGAAGAATACACAGGATATAAAGACGTTACGCTTTCAGACGAAGAAATGAGTTATTTCTATCTTCATACCAATGAAAATATCTATGATTCGTTAGTAAATGAGTATTTAATTATTCGTAAATCTGATGGAGAAATTGTGGATTATAGAAAATGGAATGGCGAAGAATATCATGCAATTTCATATAAAACTGTTAACAGTTCATTTATGGGGAAAGTGAAACCTGTCAATCCACAACAGACTTTGACATTCGATATGTTACAGAACAAAGATATCACGATCAATATGGTCTCAGGAAAATTTGGAAGTGGCAAAGACTACATTATGTTGTCCAATGCCTTAAAATTAATTGAATCTGGAAAATTTGATAAATTAATTTATGTTCGTAATGCTATTGGTGTTAAAGATGCAAGTGAAATCGGATTTATACCAGGAACAAAATTTGAAAAATTATTACCGTTTGCTGCTCCGTTAGCAGATCATCTTGGAGGAGAAACAGGATTAGAATTTCAAATTGCTCAAGGAAATGTTGAGATTGAATATCTTGGATATATGCGTGGTAGAGATATAAAAAACTCAATCATTTATGTTAGTGAAGCAGAGAATTTAACAAAAGAACACGTACAACTATTGATTGGACGAGTCGGTGAAGGATCTGCTTTATGGATGAATGGAGATTTTAAACAAACAGATTCTACATTATTTAGAATGAATAATGGTTTATTATCTACTGTTCAAAAATTAGCAGGGCATAATAAATTTGGATACGTTCAGTTACAGACTACAGAACGAAGCAAGACTGCTGCCCTTGCAGATTTATTAGATTAATTTTTTATTTCATAAAAATACTTAAAATCTCTCTATTTACACTATACCACATTTTTAATCAAGTGTGTAGGGGTATTTTACAAATAATTAAAAAATTCACATTAGTTTAAAGGAGAATGAATATGGCAAAAGCTTTATCTTATAAAAAATCTACTACTGTCACAGTTAAGGCGGCAGGTTATGTAGATATCGAAAAAGGAGTTATTGAAACAGAAGAAGGAAATGTATCTTTCAAAGATTTATTAAAAGACTTTGATGGAAAATATGGTGAGTTTCAGATGAAAGAAAAGACTGATGAAGATCTGGAATTAAACGTACCTTCTGACGAAGAATAGATTGGAGTGAAGATTTATCAGTATTAACTTTGAACAAGAATTAGCAAAAATCGGATTAACTCCAGAAACATATGAGGCTGTCTGTGCAGATATTGATTCAAAACTTGACGGTGTAGTTGATATCGACTGGCAGGAAATTAAAGAAAAACATCATGTACAATGTGCAAGCGATACAATTCGCAAGTCCTCTTCTACTCCATTTGGTGGTAGATTCAGAGATGCTTATTTTCGCAGCAAGCAAAAATCTGGTAATGATGAAAAGTCTGAAGATCAGTTATTATATGAAAGAATTCGTAAGGAACGACAGAAATTACAGACAGTTAATTTAGAGAGAAATCGTATTTCTCGCCAAGAAAGTCGTTTTGAGTTGTTCAATGAATATGTGGCTGAAGCAATTCAGATGCTACCAAACCCAGACTTCAAACCTCTGAGAGTTGAAGATAAATCTAAAGGATATGTGCTTTCTATCGCAGATATCCATTACAATGCAGTATTTGAAAGTATTAATAATAAATATTCTCCAGAGATTTGCATTGAAAGATTTCAGAAATTATTATCTCAAACTATCGCACTGGTACATAGGCTTGGTATTTCTAAGCTCAAAGTCGTCACATTAGGTGATGATATTCAGGGCATCTTACGTCTTACTGACGTTAAATTAAACGATTCTGCCGTTGTTAAGGCAGTTGTTGATATTTCAAAAATCATTTCACATTTCTTAAATGAATTATCCAAATATGTTGAAATTGAATATTATTGCGTAGGTCGAAGCAATCATAGCCAAACACGACTGATAGGAACAAGGGCTTCTGAGTTATGTGCGGAAGACTTTGAGTATATTATTGGTAATTACATCAATGAATGTTTGGCAAATAATGATCGTGTTGAAGTACATCTTGATCTGGAATCTGATTGTATCCACATTCCTGTCGCTTGCTTTAATGTGGTTGCAATGCATGGACATACTTTAAGAGGAATTGATAGCGCCATTCAAAATATGGAGTCTATCTATAACGAAGATATTGATTTCTTATTGGTTGGTCATTACCACGGAATGCTTGAAAAATCTCTAAGTGAAGGTATTACATGCGATAAAGAAATTTTAGTGTGTCCAAGCTTTGTAGGTAGTGATCCTTATGCAGACAGTATTTTTAAAGGGGCAAAGAGTGCTTGCAAGTTATTTGAGTTTACAGAACGTGAAGGACATACAGCATCATTCAAGATACAGTTAAATTAGCAATTCGGCAGTCATTTTTTTAGGATCAATCTCTCAAAACAGGTCGGACAGACTGCTTATTATGAGCAGAGGATATTACTTCTTCTGCTCCATTTCTATAAATATTTACGGGTACTCAAAAGTGAGTAGTCGTAGAAATTAGTTAAAAATAAAACATTAATTACAAAAAGGAGAATCGAACTATGATTACAACAAAAGAATTAGTAAAATCAATCGCAACAAAGAAAACAGAAACAGAAGGACGTAAAGTAACTCAGATCGAAGCAAAAGAAGAATTAGATAGAGTTGTTGAGTGCATCGTTGATGCAATTACATCTGGAGAAGGTGTTCGTTTAATGGGACTTGGCACATTTACTGTTGAAGATAAACCAGCTCATGTTGCAAGAAATCCAAGAACAGGTGAAACAATCAATGTCCCTGCTAAGAAAGCTCCAAAATTCAAAATCTCTGCTTCATTAAAAGATGCAGTAAACAAATAAGATTGGAGTGATTGTTATTTCTTATAAAGATAAATATAACAAATATGAGGATCTGAATATTACAGATTTCGAAGACCAAATTGAGCTTTTATTTACAGTTAACGATCAATTGGTCGATGGAGATAATTGTGTAGATATCATTGCAAACGCTGAGACAATTCGTTATATGTTGTCCATTGCAATGTCAGAACTTGACTATGCTCCACATAAGATTAATATGGAAAAAGACGATGCCACATATTGTCTTGAAATGTTTGATGATGGAAGTCTGAGAGTTTTCTTATATGATAAATATAATGATTCTTTACAGGGAACTTCCATTTATTTATATCAAGAAGAGGTTGCCCAGGATATTGTAGATTTTGTATTGAACTTCTACTCTGATTCTGATATCTGGCTTTTTGGATATGAAGACGAGGACGATATTCCTATCAGCAAGGAAGATGTATCTGATATGGATATCGTTGCTAGAATTATGGAAGATAAACATTTTGAAGTTTTGCCAACTATGTTGCCTTTCGAGTATCTGTTGAAGGATCTTTGGAGATTTTAATGCTATGAATTATATGCAGTAGGTGACTAATATCATCTACTGCTCTTCTATTATATAAGGAAAGGAGGGACTTATGGCAAGAGAATTAACGCCAGAAGAATTGGTAAAAGCCCCAATGTACATCAATAGAGACGTGCAATTTGAGATGCCAAGGCGATCTACTAGAGTAGATAAAAAATATAAATGCACATGCTGTGGTAAGAGTTGGGATAATCAGAGAAGCCATTTCGCTAAATCTCCTTCCCCTTTATACCAGAGTAATGATGGATATATCAACATCTGTAATGATTGTATGGACTTATATCTACAGAAATTGATTAATTATTATAATGGAAATGAAGTCCACGCAATTAAACATGTATGTCAGCAATTTGATGTAGTATTTCATATTGATGCATACAAAAATGCAAAGGTTGAAAATCAACCAATTACATTTTCACAATATCTTTCAAAGCGTAATCTTCATCAAACAACAAAGGTTGGTAATACATATCTTGACGGAATGAAGACGAAATTTTATGAAGATGGATATGATCATGTTATGAGTGCAGAACAAGCAGTAAATGATGATAGTATATCTATTTCTGGTTCAGCTACTAAGAGATGGGGTGCTGGATTTACACAAGCAGATTATAAAAATCTTGACGAGCATTATAATATGCTAAAAGACAACAATCCAAACATTGATCAGAATCAAGAAATCTTCGTAAAATCGTTATGCAATTTATACATGCTACAAATACGTGCTCTACAGGCAGGCGATTCAAAGAAATATATCGACCTTAGCAGCCAGTATTCTAAAACATTCAACGATGCAGGTCTAAAAACAGTTGAAGAAAAAGATGAAAGTCAAAATACTACTCTTGGAGTAACATTGGGTACTATATCAAAATATACGCCTGAAGAATTTTATAAAGATAAACCATTATATGAAGATTATGATGATTTGGCAGACTATGTGGACAGATTTATGCTACGTCCATTAAGAAATTTACAATATGGATCTTCTGATAGAGATAAGGAATATTTCATTCCTGATGATGAGGATTTAGATGATGAATAAACAAGTAAGTAAAAAGACCGCTGCCAGACGTCTTAGTAAAATGATTGAACAGTTTCCTGCCGACGAATATCAAAAGGATTTGTATAAAAAATTCCCATCTACGCACTATTTAAGCAATCCAACAAATGTTATGCATACATTGGCATGGTGTACGTTTTTTAGGAAAAATTTACACAGATTTGTACAAGACTACTTAGAAATTCCAATATATACATATCAACAATTGGCATTATATTATATGGGTGTTTCTAACTCAATTTGTATTGTTGCAGCACGTAATGATGCAAAATCATTCTTAATTGCCCTATATGCATGTTGTAGAGCTATTCTTTATCCAGGATCAAAAGTTGTTATTGGTTCTGCTACTCGTGGACAGAGTAAATTGATTATTACCGAAAAAATTCAAGGTGAATTAATGGTAAAATCGGCTGTTTTAAGAGCAGAAATTGAATATGTTAAGACTAATGGACAAGACGTTGTTGTAAAATTTCATAACGGATCTACAATTAAAGTGTTTACAGCAAATGATAACGCCCGTGGTATTCGTTCAAATGTTGCTATTAGGGAAGAGTTTAGGCAGATCAAGAAAAATATTGAAGATAATGTCATTTCCCCATTTCAGATGGTACGTCAGCCAGGTTATATACAACTTCCACAATATAAAGATAATCCAGTTTTAGCGAAAATCTTGCAAGAAGACCCTGTTGATATCTATATTAGCTCATCTTGGCAAGATCCTACACATTGGATGTGGACAATTGTAGATATGAATTATGAATTAATGCTGAAACACGGAAAAGGTATGCTCTTAGCATTTGATGAAAGTATATGTCTAAAACATGGATTTAAAACAAAACAACAGTTGATCAAAGAAAAGAAAAAACAAGATCCTACCAGTTGGAAGGTAGAGTTCTTAAATCTTAGAATCAAGGAATCTGATTCTGCATATTTTACATATTCTATGCTGATGAATCGGCAAATTTCAAAACAAGTCTTTTATCCAAGAAACAATTTGGATGTTCAAATCAATAAGAAAAACCGCTATGCAATCCCTAAACGTGACAATGAGGTAAGAGTTATCGCAGGTGATATTGCATTCGTAGCAGGTTCTCAGAACGACAATTCAGTTTATTCTTGTATTCGTGCTATCCCAGAAACAATGACGTATGGCGATAAGCAAATGGAACAAGGATATCGTAGACAATTCCCTTATATAGAATCTAACCAGATAGGCGACACAACAAAACAGGCAATTAGGATACGTCAGTTATATGAAGATTTTAACGCTGATTATATAGTAATTGATGTGCGCAACGGAGGTTTGCAAATTTTGTATTCTTTACAAAAAGTTCTATACGATGAAGATCGTAGTGTTGAATACGCCCCATTAAAATGTATGAACAACGATGAATACGGTAGATTGTGTCAAGATCCAGACGCAAAACCATGCATCTATGCTATCAATGGTACACAAAACCTGAATAGTGATATTGCAATGAACTTCAGAAAGAATCTGGTTGAAGGAAAAATTGATTTTCTTGTTAACTTTGAAACTGCAAAAGAAGAAATTCTTTCTAAGAATAAGGAATACAGACAAGCTATCGAAGTTGATGATGTGTTTGATTTTGAGCGACCATTCTTGGAAACTCAGGCACTTGTAAGCGAATGTGCAGAATTACAATATGAAAAATTAACTACAGGTGGTATCCGAATTAAGGAACGTGGAAACAACCGAAAAGATAGATATTCTTCATGTAGCTACGGATCATATTTTATAGACCAGCTGGAATTAGATATGGCAACTACAGATGAAGAATACGGATACGCAACATTTATCAATTAATGGAAGGAGGTATGATGGAAGAAAATGTAAAACAAGACACTACATATGAATACAACAGTTATCAATATACAGCAAATGATATATTTAATGCTATTTTTCAGTGTGGTGTTTATGATTATTTTAACAAAAAAGATATATCGAATGTTTTGAGAAATCCAATTGAAAACCATGAAACCGCCATTAAGTTATCAAATTTTGTGTATACAAAAAACGGAGTTGTTGCAAACTCTATTGACTATATGGTTGCGTTGCCATGTTTGGATAGTATATTAATCAATAAATCAAAAGCAAAAAAGAAAAACAACAACAAAGCGAAAAATAATAAACGCTTAATGCGCTCTACTCTTGAGACAATTGACGATAAGCATTTTATCAGAGATGCATTACATACTGAGATGTTAGACGGAATTGCATTTTTTTATTTTGAAACTAAAGTAAGACCATCCGACATTGATAACACAAAATATATGAATGATTTTGATGTTGAACGTATTATGGAAATCAATGACATTGGTGTCAACGTCTCTATCATTTCTTTGCCCTGGCAGTATTGTAAAATTGTTGGTAAGAAAAACGGGCGATTTGTTGTTGGTTTTGACTTGAGATATTTTGATGATTTTGCAGATGATACTTTAGAAAGAAAGCTCAAAAAGTATCCAGAAGAAATCAGAAAAGGATATCACGATCGCAAGAAAAATAATGGCATAAACGGCAATTGGTTAATATTAAATTCGGATAAAACAATGTGCAGAAAAATCAAGTGTAAAGATTCAGAACCTTGGGGAAGATCACTGGTTATTGCTGCGCTTGAAGATGTATTATATAAAGACTATTTTACAGACACAAAACGAAATGTTTTGGATGAATTGAACAATAAAGTTGTCTACCAGACATTCCCAGAAGGAAAAGAAAAAGGACTTTGTGCTTTAACCAAAAAGCAACAGCAATCTCAACATAATGACGTTAAAACCGCTGTAGTTAACAAAAATAACAAAGGTGGGCTAAGTTTCTTTAGCGTTGCCGCAGGAACAAAAATCAATTCTTTAGATGTTTCTACAGATATTTTTAATGATAAAAATGAATCAAATCTTAGTAATCAAATCTCTTTGGATCTAGGTATTTGTGCTTCTTTACTTGGAGCAATGGAATCAGGTAATTTTGGAGCTGGAGCGAATAACCTCGAAATGATCACAGCCCAAGTATATACATGGGTTTATGAATGGCAAAAAGAATTAAATTATGTCATTAACAAAAATGTCATTAAAGATCAAAACAATCCAGTGGAAGTTTACTACTTCCCTACTTCTTTTGTAAACCGCAAAGCATTCTTTGATATGTGTAAAACATTATATTCAGAGGCAAGCGGTTCCTTATCTTATCTTGTCGCTAGTGCAGGAATAAATCCAGAAGCATATTTTAATGTGTTAGATGAAGAAATTGAAGATGGTATATATGAACGCTATTTACCACACTTAACATCAAGCAATGTTTCAAAAGATGATCAGGTTGGCGGTCGTCCAACTACGGACAACCCTACCGAAAATACAATTCGAAGTAGAAATAATAATGGGAACAATATCCCAAGTCCAAGTGACTCTAAATAAATATTAATAATGAAAGGTCGATTTTATTTAATCGGCTTTTTTGTTATACAAAACTTTTTAAAGGAGGATACAACATGGCAATCGTAGAGTTATCTGAAAAGAAATACAAGAATGGGCGTAGACCATTTAAAGCCGTATTGTACGAATTACAGCCTCCTGAATCAGTAGAAAATGGTATCGGAACAAAATACAACAAAAATGGAATTACCTTTTTAGAGGAATATTGTGCGCCACAGCTCGGCAGTATCACAGATATGAGTGTTCGTGTTGAATTTTTAGATGAAAACAGAACAATAATCTGCGGTCACGGAGAAACTGGTGTCAACGAAGATGGCTTAATAACATTTAGAAATGCAAGTGTTGTTGGACATTTTACAAGAGGATATATTGACGACATTGATTACGAAGGTGAAACAAAGAGATGTGTATGCGGTGAAGGATATCTTGATGAAATGTGTTATCCAGAATTCGTTGCAAATCTTGAAGAAGATCTTAACAATGGCGTTGCCGTAGAAGGTAGCGTAGAAATTTTCAAAGCAAAAGGTAATACAGGAATTGTTTATATGAATGGATGGAGAGAAACAGGGAGAATTCCTGTTGAATTCATTCACTCTGGTTGGGATATGGTAATGAACCCAGCTGATACCTCTTCTATTGTATTGGAATTAAACGAAAATCAAAACAAGGAGGACAAACAGAAAATGGACGGAACAATTGATATGAAAGAAATCACTTCTGCTATCAAAGAAACAATTTCTGAAATCAATTCTAAAGAATCTGCATTAGAAGAGAAAATTTCTGAGCAGAATTCCGTGATTGAGCAGAAAGATTCTGTTATCGCAGAAAAGGATGTAAAGATTTCCGAACTTAATGCAAGTGTCGAAAAATTACAGAAAGCTCTTGAAGACACAAAGACAGAGAATGAGACAGCATGGGAACAGATCGAAATTCTTAGAAAAGAAATTGCAAAAGCTAAAGTTGCAGAAAAATTAGGTGAAGTTGACGAAGCTTTAAGCGAGTTCAATGAAGACGAAAAAGCTGTCGCAAAAGAAGATATCGACAAATTAAAATCTGATATTAACTCTTGCGAAAATATTGACGAATTAAATGAAATTGCTTCTGAAGTTAACTCTATCAAATCTAAGATTTGCATGAATATTGTAGCACAGCAGAAAGCAGCTGAGAAGCAGGCATCTGCCGCAGAGCCTACAGCAGAAACAAATTCAGAAAAAGTTGAAGATATCTTTTCTGAGGTATGTGAATCTATCGAAGTTGTTGATGATGACGAAGATGTAAGTATTTTTTAATAAGGAGGATAGATAAAAATGATTAAATTCCGCAATATCTCTGAAATCGAGAAATTATACCCATATGTAAAAGCTGTTGCAGGAACAGATGTTTATAATGGCGATTTTGGAACAGTAACAGAAGGTACATTTGCTTTAGCCGCTAACGCTAAACAGGTAGTAATGAATATTGAAGTTGGTGACGACGAAGGTTTAGACAGATACTTTATCGCAAAAGGATCAGATTTAAGAGTTTTAGATCTTGATAAATTAGACGGAAAAGAACTTGAAATTTATGGAAAACAGATTCCTACTGGGGTGGCTAAAGGTGATAAGTTAAAATCTACAGCAACGGGTGATCTTGTTAAGGGAGCTACTGCTGCACCATATGTAGAAGTAACTGAAATCATTGGAAATCACAAAGGTATTGTTGTAAGAGTTGCTGCTTCTGCTCCAGCTACACAGTCAGTATCAAAATAGTTAATTTAAAAAGGAGGATAGTATAAATGTATACATTTGAATTAAACAACGAACGTAAGGATGCAAACTTTGCAAGCGGTCGTGTGTCTACAAAATCTCCTGTAGTAGAAATTTTCTCTGCAATGAGAGATGGAAAAGACTTAGCACGTTTCGGGAAAAAAGCAGATCAGGCTGCTAACTATATTAAAGAGTTAAATAGCAAAGCTTCCGCTGGTGATTTATCAGCAGTTTCTGAATTAAATGAAATCAGACGTTTCTCAATGGAACCTCAGATTCTTCAGGAAGCTAAATTATTAAGCATCTATGGAAATTACAAAGCAATCGGATATAACGATTCTTGCGAAGTTGAAATCCCAGAATTTGTTGGAAACCCAGCAAACAAACAGGCTTTAGGTCAGGATGTTAACTTCCCAGTAATCAGAAAGAAAAGAACACCTATCGCTACAGTAGCTATTTCTGCTGGTTATGCAGTAGATTATAGAAAAGCTGCTATTGGTGACATGAGCGATGAAAACGAGTTAAAGAATCAGATCGCTATTCAGATCAGAAACAAAGCTGCTGCTTATGTTGTAGAAACAATCTACAAAGCAATCAAACATGCAGATGGAGTTAAATACTTCTTCGAGGGAGACGGATTAACAAAAACTGGTGTTGATGGAGTTATCACACCTGTAAGACGTTTTGGAAAACCAACTATCACTGGTGATTATGCTTTAGTTTCCCAGTTTAATGCATTCGCAGGATATCAGGGAACAACACCTGCTGTTACAGGTATCTCTGAAGCCGTTATGAAAGAAATCCACGATACAGGATTAATGGGAATGTACAATGGTGCAGTTGTTTCTGAATTACCAAATCCATATGATACTTCTCTGATGAATGCAGCTGGAACAGACTTCCAGACAGTATTACCACAGGGACTCGGATATGTAATTCCTGCTGGTGGACAGTCTCCAATCTATACAGTAACAAGAGGTGGATTAACATCTATTTCTGGAACAGACGTATCAACAGGTCAGTTAATCACAAGATATGACCTTGAAGTTGGTGCTTTAGTTGCTCCAGGAAGAGAATATATGATTGGCTTACTTGGAGACAAGAAACTGTCAACAGAACTTGGTACTTACTAGAATTCGTAAATAGTTGAAGAAATGTAGACCTTATGGGTCTTTTTTATTTGCAAAGATATATGGTAATTCTGTATATCTTTGCAATTAATTAGTTAAATAGAGGACATAGATCATGAACGATATTTACTTTTGCTATTCCAAAAAACTACACTATTTTTTAATGGGGTTAGGCGAAAGTTATATTTCTTCTAATATCAACAAAAATACTGGTGTGCGTTATTGGACATTCCAAAAGTCGAAAGATTTAGATGAAAAGATTGAATTGTATAATTCTGTAAAATACAAATTCAAGTAAACGATAATTAGTTGTGAAAGGATAAATAATTGAAAGAGATGGAAAATACAGAAGTTGTAAAAGAGTTAAGCATGGAAACAAAAATTACAGTACGCAGCCTTGCCAATTGGACAACAGGATTTCAGAGAATTGAATCCACAGGAGATGTAACAATTACATCAAATGGTACTACTCGTTTATCTCGTGGAGAAGTAATCTCACAGGTGCAGAACGGGAATATGCTTTTTACTGGAATTGATGGTGTTGGCTCTCATGCAACATTATATATTGAAGACGCTGATACTCGTGAAGAGTTAGACTTTGACAATAAAAAAGAAAAGAAAGTTCAGAAAATTTTAACGCCTGCATTAGTAGCAAAATTATTTGCCTATAAAGGGATGTCAAAAACATTTAAGGACAAAGTTTCTGAGTATATTGTCACAAGTGCTGAAAAATCAGCTGTCATGATGATGATTAAAAAAGGTAATTATAACGATTACGAAAAAATTCGATTCATTGAAAACTATACAGGACACAAAATGAAATAGGATGTAGGTGATTATAATGACAACCGCAGATGATGTAATTCAAAGTTTTGAATCTACGTTTGCAGATAAAACACCTCTGCCAGATTCTTTAGTTTTTCAATGGCTAAAAAAGGCAATTGCAAGATACTCTATGGAAATTGATGATCTTACATACGATGTAGAGACAAAAGAATTTTCAGAGGATCTTGACCAATATGTCATAGATACAATGGCAGAATATATGCATCAATATTATCAGGAGCGTTACTACTCACTTGTAAATAAACGAGTGAGTATCGTAACAAAAGAATTAAGTATTGATGGAAATAATGGGTCAAAAACTTCGGCAAAGAACGAGCTTGATGCTATTAAATATAATGCTGACAAAATGACAAACAATCAAAAACCTACCGCTTATACATAGGAGGTGTGATAAATGCAAGATTGGTATTTAATAACACCTAATACACGACCTAACTTAACAGGCGGTTATGAAAATGATGCATATAACGATTATAAAGATGATGAATTTGCAGAAATCCTAGATACAGACATTGCTTCTACGGTTGAATTATGTAACTCTGATTTATCAGAAAGAACGACTATCCGATGTGTAGTGCAAGATAATGATTCTGATACCTCATTAAAAACTATGCAGAGAACTGTACTATTTCCATGTAACACTTCCAAAGCAGGAATGTATGTATATTTTGAAAATAATTACTGGATTATAGACGGAAGACCTGGGCAATGTGGTGTGTTTGAAAAAACAACAATGAAGTTGTGTCAGTCTACTGTAAAATGGCAAGATGCAGACGGTAATATCCATGAAAGATGGGCTTATTATCAATCGGCATCTAAATATGATGTTGGTAAAACGGGTAACAATATTATATTTGTTGGATCAAATAACTATACGGTAATTGTACCGCAAGACGATGATACTCTTGGGCTTGATGGAAAAAGAGTATTTCTTGATATTCGTGAAGTTCCAAATGACGTATTTACATTCACTCGTGATGATAATGTTTTATATCATTTTGGTGCCGAACATGGTGGTGTATTATCTTTTATCGTTGATAAAGATGAATTTAACCAAGCGAAAGACAGAAAAGACTTGCGATTATGTGATTACTTTGAGCCTAAAAAAGATCCTGAACCAACGCAGCCAGAGAAACCAGAACAGCCAGATGTTCCAACTGTAGAACAGACATGTACTGCTACTATTAAGTATAGATACAAGAAAGTTTTTGTAGGAAAGAAATCTACATTTACCGCTTCTTTTAAAGACTTAGATGGAAACATAGTTGCAAAAGATCCTCAATGGGATATTGAATGTGAATTAAAAGACTCCATTAATATAGAAGAAACTGGTTCAAACATTGGAATCTCTGTGTCAAATTCTGCATTAGCTGGTCAGAAAATCATCTTGAAATTATCTGCAAAAGATGGAACTTCTTCTACTGCTTCTATTGAAATAACTATAGAAAGTCTGACATAGGTGAAATTCAATGACGAAAACAGAAAAAATGATGGAAAATCCTCTGGTTTCGCTTGGATTAATCAAAGAAGCCGTAGGAAATATTTTAATGACAAATGATGATGTTAGCTCTCTTGCCATGCCATATCTTGATGATGAAGATTATTCTTTCGAGGATAATTGGTTTGGATGCAAAATTGGCAAAAATATACATGGACAAGTGAAAGACAATCGTTTATTAGGACATTGCAAAGATGTCCCATATATGGATGAAACCATTACAGATACACGATCTATTATCTTAATGGAAACATATCCTGCTAGTATATCAACATCTATTATTGATTACACATTGGTGATCAATGTCATATGTCATAGAGATGTTATCAAACTAGATGATGATGAAAAGTCAGAATGGCGTAAAAAAGGATACGCTGGCAATCGTTTAGATATGATTTGTCAAGCAATCAATCTTGCCTTAACTGACGAATCAATAAAAGACTCATTTGGTATCGGGGCTATGAGATTAGATACTCGTACAAGCCAATTACAGTCTTTTAAACCGAACACTAACTTTTATGGCAGGACAATGGTGTATCGGATTGATGATATAAATATGGAGTTGCTTTGTAAGTGAGTGACGTAAAACTTACTTATTCACAGCTACTGTCAAGCGAACCAATACCTGTTGGAATTGGGCATATTCAGCCACCTAAAATCAGTGATCGTAGGAGAATTGGTGAAGGGTTATGGATGCAATATGCTAGTTATATGACATTGACAGTAGATAGCTACTACTCTGCTCTCCTGCCAGATAAATATGATGCTTTTTTGGCATTACCTTATGAAGAACGAACAGATGTTAAATTATTTGATTTGGTATCAGAAAACACAGATGTTATACGGATTTATGTGAGAGCATTTTGTTTTTATTTTGTCGAAGATGTTGTGTATAGATTAAGAGAAAAAAGATTTGAGATCTTAAAAACACATAAGGACAAAGAAACTGGAGAAATCGAATCACAGGTTGTCGGGGTTATTGATCGAGAAATCTTTGATGATGTATTACATATCCTGATGCAAATTTCAAATATCAACAATGAACGCACAGTGTCCGAAGAATTATCAAAGCAAAAAGATCCTGTTGTTATCCAAATGCAACGTAGACGTGATAAGGCAAAAGCTAAACGTACTCGTGGAAAAAACTTAGATAAACAAGATCCAAAATATGATATCGGTAATATTATCTCTGTCGTATGTGCGTATCACCCAAGTATTAATTTTACTAACGTAGGGCAACTAACAATTCCTCAATTATATGATAACTTTCAAAGAATTCTAATTGATAGAAATTATCAAATCATGGCTCTTAATGCCAGTGTCTGGGGAACTGAAGGTAGTGACTTTAAAGAAGATTCATATTTGAAAAATCTTAAAGAAGAAAAATAAGACCTATCTTTATGGGTCTTTTTTTAATACTAAAATTTAAAAATTCTAATGAAAGGATGTGACAAAATGGCAGCTAGTAAGAAATATGCAAGCCGTGACTGCGGTGTATTTGAGTTAACTAACTTAGCTACAAGCAAAAAGGCTTTAAGAGTTGATTATGCCAATACAGTAACATTAAATATTACAGCAGATTCTGTAAAAGCTAAAAAGAGAGGTAGAGATGCTGTAACATTTGCCAACCCAATGGAAGGAACACTTGAATCAGAAATTCAGGTATATCCATTTGAGTTATTCTCTATCTTTGGTAACGGTACAATTACAGAAGGTGGAGATCGTGCAGAAATGAAGACGATCACTGCTACAGAAGCAGGAAAACTTACATTACCAGACGATCCAAAAGCAGGAGCTTTATTCGTTTACGAAAAAGGTGATGTTGGTGGAACACAGATCGAAGGAAGTGCAGCAGCAAAAGTATTCACAGCTACAACAGATAGCGATATCGTTGTTGGTAAGAAATACGATGTATCTTATATCGTAAATGACTCTACACTTCAGTTAGTTAAGATTAACGATAATCAGGAATTAGCTGATTTCAGAGTTGACGCAGAAATCAACCAGAAATCTGAGCAAGGAGTTGTAACACCATTACATATCACTTGCTACAAAGCTACACCTCAGAGAAATATCGAATTAGCTTTCGCAGCTGAGGGAGATCCTATTACACTGAAGATCACATTTGACCTGATGACAGATGCAGATGATGAATTTGTAGATATTTATCAGATCAAGTCTTTAGCTTAATTTAAGGACATTATTTATCACTACTGGTTAGTTTATGCTAATCAGTAGTGTATTAACTTGGAATATTGAACATGAAAAAATATTGCAGTAATCATATTATAGTTTTACATTTTAGTTAGAAGATAGGGAAGAGAACAAAACTTTAATATGGTTCACAAATTGGATTATATGATTTTTTGTTTTCTTCCCTATTTTTTACGATTTTAAAAGAAAGGGTGTATTTATTGAATTCAGAAATTACAACGCCTGAGCAGTTGCAGGAAGCCTATAAAGATACAAAACTCATTCCTGTTACAAGTTTAGCACAGGTTAAGTTCTATGTGGAACATGGCGTACAACCACTTCTGGTCTATCCATCTGAACGTGCTGATATTATGGCGTTTTGGTATCCAAAAAAAGATACATACAGACTATATGTTGATTATAGAAAATATATTAACGATAAATATCAGGTAGGTGAATAGGTTGGCAAAGAATGTTGGTAAGAGATTTGAAGAAAATTGGAAAGCCAGTATTCCTTCAGACGTATTCTACTATCGTTTAAAAGATCAGGCGCAATCTTTTGGTGGTTGTAGTAATTTAAGATTTTCAAGTAAGAATCCTTGCGATTGTTTCTTATTCTCTTCTCCTTATATGTACGCATTGGAATTGAAAAGTGTTGGTACTTCTTCTATTTCTTTTGAACGTACCAAAGAAGAAAAAGGTGTGATTCATTATCATCAGATTAAAGGTTTAAGAGCATTTGTTGGTTACAAAAATATGATCGCAGGGTTTTTATTTAATTTTAGAAAGAAAGATAACATGGAAACTACATATTTTCAGCATATCAATGATTTTGACAGAATGATTGCTTCTATAGATAAAAAATCATTCAACGAAAAGGATTTGGTAAAATTTAATCCAATCATTGTTAATAGTCGAAAATTGAAAATTAATTACAGATATCATGTATCTGAATTGATTGAGAAGTTAAATAGAGAAATGGAGAGATAATTTTATGGGTAAAATCGCTTTTGAAACAAGGCATTATGAAGATGGGTCTTTAAATAGATTTGAGGCAAATGATTTCGTTGAGGCGGTTGTCGCTTCTGCTTTCCCAGTAACTCAGGATGAGAATGGGGTATCTAGTATGGACTATGATCCGTTAAGTAAACTTATGGGAATCAAGATGAATATTATCAAATTCTATGGAAGTGTGGATTTAGAAAGCATTGGCATTGATGAATTGTACGCACTTGCCTCAGATATTGATGTTGACGCATTTGTTGATGAAAATGATATTAACAAAGTGCAGTTTCAAGATATGTTAGCTGCAATTGATGAGAAATGCGATTACATTAAACAGCAGTTAATTGCAAGTGCGATCGATATTAAACTCGATAGCAAAGATGTGAATTTCAAGGTTGAAGGTGTTGACGATTTAGTAGAATCTGTCGTGGCTTTAGCGCCAGCTCTTGAATATATCAATGAAGTATTTGCAAAAGCTGATCCAGAGGTAACTCAGAAGATGATGCAGTATTTTGCAGAGCATGGTTTTGACTTCGTTGCTGAAGACATTACAAAAGCTGTCGTTGAATCTGATGATTTCCAGAAAAATAGAATTGATGCACTTGAAGCAATTAAACAGGGTGCCGCTGATGCAGTCAATAATAATGTAGTTTCTATTGACAGAAAGTAAGGTGATCTCATGGGAAACATGGGTGCAATGGCTGGATTATGGAGACAAATCCAGAATGAAATGCGTGATGCCGTAAGCGAAGCTGAGAGCAAAACGTTTGCAGCAGCGACTGTCGAATTATATAAATCATATGCAGATAGTGGGAAACCAAAAGTGTATGATAGACAAGAATATCTTTTACATTCTCCAAGAAAAACAGGGATTATAGGTGGTGGAAATGAAATCAGCGCTACAGTTTATTTAAATGACGGATATTCATATTCTACGGGTACTTATTCTGCAAATAAGGTTATGCACGAAGCGGAATCTGGTGGATCTGGTATTATATTAACTTCTGGATTCTGGCAACGTACAGAGCAGAAAGCTCAACAATATGCTGAACAGGCATTTGCAAAAAGATTTAAACAATAATTTCTTTTCACATCAAATTTGATGTAAATTCCACAAAATAAAACCAAGATTTTATATGCATAACAACCACAATATATGAGATTCATTTTTACGAATACTACTATATATTGTGGTTATATTTATTTTACACATAGGAGGTTTTACCGTTGGCTAGATTTACGGTATATAACAAGATTACATCTCCAGAAAAACTAGCATTGGTCAATAAAGATAACAAAGATTTAGGCAATGAGTGGTTAGACTACCTTGCCTCTGTTGATCGTGCGCAGAGTACAATCAAAGGCTATCGTAATGACTTAGATATTTTCTGGTGTTGGAATCTGGAACATAATAAAAATAAGGACTTCGCAAAATTAACAAAGCGTGATATTGCTAAGTTTCAAAATCATGCAATTAACGTATGGGGATGGAGTCCTAAACGAACAAGACGTGTTAAATCATGTCTTTCTTCTTTATCTGATTATATCGAAAATATGTTAGATGAGGAAGAGGAATTTGAAGGATTCAGAAAAATTGTAAATAAGATTGAGAATCCTGCAAATGAGGCAGTACGTGAAAAAACTATTCTGCCAGATGAAAAAGTTGATGACTTATTAAAAACTCTTGTTAAACAAGAGAAGTATGAAAAAGCGTGTGCTATCGCTATTGCTGCTTATTCTGGAATGAGAAAATCTGAAATTATTCAGATGAAAATGTCTTACTTTACTGATGATGCCCTTGAATTTGATGGTGCTTTATACAAAACGCCAAAGATTCGTACCAAGGGTCGTGGTAAATTAGGTAAGCAGCTAAACAAATTTATCCTTGTTGATGTTAAAAAATACATTGATCTATGGGATAAACAACGTAAAGAACTTGGCGTTGACATTGATGATATCTTTGTAACGAAAGATAAAAATGGTTGGCATCGTAGATCCAATCTTGATAAATGGACAGCTGAATTCTCAGAGATGTTAGACGTAGACTTCTACTACCATTGTATGAGACATTATACCTGTACTGCTTTTGCAAAGAAGAATATTCCAATTGATGTTATCAAAGAATTCTTTGGGTGGTCTTCTACGGAATTGGTTGGTATTTACAACGATTCATCCGCAGAAGATGACTTCGGAAAATACTTTACAAAAGACGGTATTAAAGAAGGAAAACAAGGTTCTTTGTCTGACTTATAATATTGGAAAAAGATACCTGTATACATACAATATATTTCTATGATATACTCAAACTCGCAATGATCAATTACACGACAAATCTATGATGTAACACCACTTATATAGTAGGAGATGATGTTATGATGATAGAGAATAGAAAAAATTACTATACACTTATTTGTGCTGAATGGAGTATGTATGGCGGAGGAATAGTTGTACATACAGAGGTAAATGTTGGTTCAGTCATCGAAGCACATGAATATGTTTTATCACATCTTTATGACTTCCCTACTGGTACATGGGTACTGAAGCCATGTTTGACAGCAATTAGTTAAACAATAAGTAACAAGTAATTGATCATTGCTTTGATCGGACGGTTGGTATAATGGAATTATACTGGTCTCCAAAACCAGAGATCGGGGTTCGATTCCCTGACCGTCTGTTAATTATATACTGGAACTAAAAGAGTCTATTTTGTATAGGCTCTTTTTATTATGCACAAAATTATGAAAGAGGTGAGTGAATGGATTTTCAAGCCGTCATTAAAGCAATATTGAATAAGGGCGATGTTGAATCTCAGTTGGCTGATCTTGTGAAAGACAGGGACGTACATATTAATCCTACTGTCGGAACAAGCGGATCAACAAATACAACACTTAATAACCAAATTAAAAGACAAGCAAATGCTCAGGCAAAATCATATGTACAATATAGTAAATCTGCAATTCAAAAACAGATGAAACATGCTTCTGGGACATTCTATGCTAGTGGGGAAACATCTATCGACAAAGGTCTTGTTAAACGTGCAAAAGACCAAGCTAAAGAAATGTCTAATGTTGCAAAGCAGATCGCAAACGAAGAGAATGTTTCAACACCAACTGCTTATCAATATGCAGACAAAGCATTAAAAGAGCAAGAGAAAGCAAAAAATAAAGCATTAAAAGAGCAAGAGAAAGCTGATAAAAAATATCAAGCAGAACAGAAAAAACTAAATGAGAAAGCTGCTAAGATTGAATCTGACATTCAAGCAAATAGATTTGCTTCTAAATCTGGAAAATACCAAAAACAATTTTCTGGATATGTTGACAATAATAGCAAAGAATACAATGCTGTTTTGAGCAACATTCTTGACTATGAAAAGCAACGTAAAGAAGTCAATAAAATGTATGTGAACTTTAAAAAGGACCCAACTATAAAAAATCGTGACCTTTTGATTGATGCTCATTCAAAACTTGAGCAGTATGATAAAAATGCTACAAATAGTCTATCTTTATTAAATTCTTCTCCTAACAAAGTATTGAAGAGTGATATAGAGAAACAAGCTAAAAAACAAGCCAAACAAGAGGAACAATATAGTAATTGGTTTAATCAAGCTCTTGTCAAAGAGCAAGAGAAAAAAGATTCTTATGTGCAAAATGTTTCTAGGAATCTTGGAAATAAATCATATGATGCTAATTTAGCAGCACAACAAAAGAAACTTAGTGGGTATTACAGTGGCAGTGAAGAATACAAAAATGCGAATAAGTCTTTTGAAGAATATGAAAAGAATGTAAAAGGTTTGCAGGAATTACATACTCAATACCAAGCAAATCCTTCAACTGCTAATCAGGATGCGATCATTAAGCAGAATGAGAAAGTAATCCAATCATATGAAAAATTAAACAATGAGATGAAAATTCTCGACGCAACTCAGAGCAAGGCACTTAATCCTGGTGAAGGTAGTATTCAAGCAAATAAGATTAGAACTTATATGACGAATAATACTAAAGCCGCTAAGGAATATGGAGTTGTATTAGAGAATCTTGTGAAACAATCTGAGAACGCTACAACTAAAGGGGAAGTTCAAAGTATCAACCAACAGTTTAAGCAAATGCAGGCTGAAATTTCTGCGAAAGGACTTACTGGAAATTCAATGTTTTCAGAAGTTAAGCGTGGATTTAGTCAGATTTCTCAGTTCGTAGGAACATATGGCATCTTGCAATCTGGTATGAACAAAGCACAAGAAATGGTGCAAAATACATATGATGTAGATAGTGCAATGACTCAGCTTCAGATGGCTACTGGTGTATCCAATGATAAAGCCAAAGATTTGATGAAAACATATTCAAATATGGGGCATCAATTAAAGGCTACTGGTACAGATGTTGCTGCTTCTTCTACTGAGTGGATGAAACAGGGGCAAAGTGTTGAAAAGTCTAATAAGCTTGCCGAAAGTTCTATTAAACTGAGCAAGGTTGGTGATTTAACATCTGAAAATGCTACAAAATATTTAACTTCTGCGAGAAAAGGTTATGGCATTACGAGTGCAGAAGATACCTTGAAAATCGTAGATAAAATGTCTTCTGTAGATATGGCTTCCGCTACTGATATTGGAGGTTTGGCAGAAGGTATGTCCGAAGTTGCGACGAATGCAAATTTAGCGGGTGTCAGTATGGACAAATTGCTTGGTTATTTAGCAACTATCGGTGAAACAACTCAGGAAGGTATGAGTTCAGTCGGAACTGGTTTGAACGCCATTTTCTCACGTATGGGAAATATCAAACTAGCACGACTTAAAGATTATCAAAATAATGGCGAAGACCTAGACATTTGGGGCGCAGTGGCATAATACATAAACCACTGTGGCAATTCTTTCTTATGATCATATGAATAATATTCATATGTGCTTGGAAGCCGAGGGAACGGTCAATAAGGAGGAAGGATATATCTATTTTAATCGTCTTATTAAAAGGAGATGATTGAAATTTTATTGACAAAGCAAGTAACCGTTAAATGGTGTAGCCGTACTAAATATCATTATATTGATAAAGGGTATAATTTCACAAAAATAGGCGATACATTTACGGCTAATATAAATGATGTTACACATGGTAGCGACGTCATGGTGGATGTACGTTGCGATTATTGTGGTAAAACGTATCAAACTAAATATAGTACATATCTTAAAACATCTAAAAATGGTACAAATGCATGTAAAAAATGCTCCCCGTTAAAAGTAAAAGAAACTTGTATGGAAAAATATGGGGTTGAAAATGTATTCTGTACTGAAAACATCAAAAAGAAATCTAAAGAAACCTGTCTAAAGAAATATGGAGTTGAGAACGTATCAAAATCTGATGCAATCCAAAAAGTAAAAGCTCAAAATAATTTTAAAAAATACGGAGTTACGAATACTTCAAAATTACAGTCTGTTAAAGACAAAGTGATTCAAACCAATCTTGAACGATTTGGAGTAGAATATCCTATGCAGACCGATGAATTTCAGAAAAGGATAAAAGAAACTTCGTTAAAGAAATATGGAGTTGAGCATTTTACTCAAAGTCAAGTCGTTAAAGACAAACAGCGAAAAACCATGTTAGAAAGATATGGTGTTGTAAGTCCTACGCAGAACCCAGACATATTAAAGAAATCAATAGAATCAAGATATAAACATGGTAATTTTACATGCTCAAAACAACAATTTGAAGTTTATACAATAATTGGCGGAGAACTAAATTACCCATTTAAAAATTTTGTGATTGATATTGCTTTTCCAGATGAAAAGATTGCAATTGAATGGGATGGTAGTGGACATGATTTGTCAGTGAGACTTGGACACATAACAAAAGAAAAATTTATACGCAATGAAAATTTTAGAAATATTTCTTTATTTAATGATGATTGGAAAATAATTAGATTTATTACACACAAAGACAAAGTTCCACACAACATTAAAGATATTTATGACTATTGCTATACATATCTTCAAAATGGTGGACACAATATACAAGTTCTTATAGATGAACAAACGATTAAAACAAAACATAGTTCGATTAAATTTAACGATATATCTGCCTTGAACGACTGAGCGAAAGAAGGTCATTTCGATGACTATGCGACAGTCTGAACACACTTCTATATTTCCCATAATTCCTTAAGAAGTGGAGTTGCGGTCAAGTGTAAAGACACTTTTGGAAGTACCGCAACCGCTTCTATGTAATGAGTTTCTTCTTATTATATAGAAGTCATATTGTCTCATTCTACAGGACAAAGTAACAGCTTGGAGTGATGTAGAAACTGTCTTAAAAGGTGAAGGAATTAACCTAAGAGACAAACAAGATACATTTAGAAATTTCGGTGATGTGCTTGATGAAGTAGCTGGTAAATGGACTAACTACAGTGATGTATCAAAACGTGCGATTGCCAAAGCTCTCGCTGGCACAAACCACATGGAAGAGGTACTTGTATTATTAAATAATTACGGTAAAGCTCAAGAATACGAGAAAGTATCCGAAAATTCTGCTGGATCTACAGACAAAAAGTACAAAGTTTATGAGAATAGTTTGGAAGGACGAACAGAAGATCTTAAAAACTCATTCCAATCTATCTCAACAACATTTGCTGATAAAAACCTTCTTGGTGGAGGAATTACTTTACTATCAAATGTTCTTAATGTAGTTAATAAATTAGTAAGTAGTTTTGGATTATTGCAAACTGCTGCCGCTGGCTTTGCTGGTATTAAACTTTTTAAAAACCTTGGTTGACCCTATCTCAAAATCATTAGGGTGACAGTGAGCCTACTATATATAAGGAAGAAACAGAAATGGTGTTTTGGACAAATATATAGGATACGGGGTTTTAAAATACACGTATCAGGAGTAATTGCTGGAACGAAAAAGAATATCGAAACTGAAACGGAATTAGCAACAATAGACGGAATAGTTTAAAAATTTGATATTCATATCGTATTATGCGATTGTATCTAATCAGCCGCACACATTCTTACCGTATAGGAAAGTATCGGTAAACTACCGCATAAGAAACGTGCTTCGGGATAAGGCACAGTAGCTAAGATATTTTAATAAGAATGGATGTTCAGAGACTACCGATCCTGACAGATAATGGCGACCTTATGATCATTGTCTGGTAATGTATAGCCCAAAAGTGTAAATTAATGTCGATGTTTTACCTGCTATCATCGTTTGCGTACAGAGATATTTCATCTCTAAGCAGGGAATTCAAATTCAAATTTTATGTAAAAAATGACCATCAAAAAGTCCTTATTTTATAAGGATTTTGAAGATTGGTAATTTTATAAATTGTACTTCTATTAGCACATATGAATCGAAGTTATTTTTAACTTGGTATAAATATTGTGGAATAGCTTAATATATTAGCATAAAACAAAAAGGCACCCACTCGGATGCCCTTTTGTATTCCTTTTTAATTAATGTTTTGTAATTAAGCTACCACCCTTAATTACGGTTTGTTGGTACAAATGCTTTTGTATCATTTCTTATTACACCTGTATTATAGAATATTTTCTAATAAAATGCAAGTATTTTTAACATGTAGCCCAATCATACAATGATACTTTTTACTTAAACGGTTATCTTTTGTGGTAGATAGATAATACGATATTTTTACACATTAAAATACTGTTTGCATTGTTAATTCAAGTCTTATCTAAATATTGCAAGCAATAACTGAATAATCAAACTTGCAATATTGAGTGTTTTAGAAACACTCTGCCAGTCAATATTTTGTAATAAGTGAATGACGCTTTGGAGCATTTGCCACCTCCGTTCCGCATCTGCCGTAAGGCACTGAATGGCGTGCAAATCATAAAACATGATCATTCAGCAACAAAATTATATCATACAATGGAATAAATATCCATAACAAAAAAACAGTCTATCAGAAACCACTTACGGCAACTAATAGACTGTAAATCCTTTGGAAATGCAATGACGAACTTGGAAGATAACTCGTTGCATTTCTTGTAAACTTAACCGTATAACTTGACGATAAATAAGTTATATGGGATATTTTTATATTAATACAGAGATATTATTTTGTCAATAATTAGTCGTGGAAAGCTGATTTATTGCGTAAATAGAATCTAATATGTATAGAGAGAGGTGTATATGAAATACAAGAAATTAGATAAAGAAATTTTATCAAGCAAGAATCGTAGAATCATTTCATCAGATGAAGCGTTAAATAATGTTATTCCAATACAATGGTCTAATGAAGTAATTAACGGATTACAGAAAGTCATAATTCATAAAGTAAGCTAAAGGTAGAATAATTCTTTACTTGATGTATTTGGTAAGATATAAAACGTAACGAAACCAAATTAAACTATCGGATTCCTCTTGACAAATTAATATAATTTTATTATAATGATTTTAAAGAAATCGGAAGATTTCATATATAATGCTGGTGTCTCACTACCGTAAATGTGAATTTTAATGCTGGTGTCTCACTACCGTAAATGTGAATTTTAATGCATTGAGCGGAGTTCCAAGGACTTCGCTCTTTTATATTATCATTATATTTGAGAGGTTATTATGCTAGGGTTTTACGACGTAGATAAAGACTATATAGATTACTTAAAGAAAATTGATCACCAAATACCAAATGTGTCTTATGAAAGCAATAACAAATTTGTATGTGGTGTAGTATTCAATGTTAACGACATTCAATACTATGCTCCAATTTCACATATGAATCGCAAACAGAGAACTAATATGCCTATATATAGTAAGGGTAAAATTATTTCAACTATCAGATTTTCATTTATGTTTCCTGCTTTTGATTCTGTATTGGTTCGAAAGGATTTTGGAGAAATTGCAAAAGCTAATGAACAATATGCTAGATTATTAAGAACAGAGTATCGCTTCTGCGTCTCTCACCAAGATCAAATTAGACAACGTGCAAAACAGGTTTATGATATTGGATGTAATAAAGATCATGCATTGAACTATACCTGTTGCGACTTTACAAAGTTAGAAAAATATTATTTAGATTTTAATAAGTAAATAAATAAGAGAGGATCGAATGTCCTCTCTTTTATTATATACTTCTACTCTACCACTTGTATCCACAATTATTGCATTGTCGTATTCCCTGTGTCAATTAACATAAACAAATATTATAGCATATTATATTGTGTAAATCAATATTGTATTTTCTCCACTCTCTGTTATAATATAAGTAAGAAAACAAGATGTTTTCTATATGAGGTTACGAAGCCTATCAAAATCGTATTAATAGAGGTTACGAAGCCTATCAAAATCGTATTAATCAAAGGAGCAAGTTAAGCTTGTTCCTTTTTGTAGTTATGGAGATTTTACAAATGAGATGGATAAATGTTAACGAAAAATATTTAGATTTTTTAAGAGAATTTGAGCACCGCATACCAATGACTGATTATGGTACCGATAAATATAAACCATTCTTTGGTATTTTATTTGAAACAGATGATTACTATTACATTACTCAGGTGTCACACGCCCAGAAAAGACATCAGAAAATGAGAAAACAGCCAGACTTCTTTAAGATTTATGATCCTAAAGAATTAACAAGACTTATTGCAGTTGTAAATTTAAATTATATGTTTCCAATACCCAAAAATGAAGTTTCTATTTTTGAAAAGAAAAATATTGACACGTATCGTACATTTAAATCTAATCAAGAGAGAAACAAATATATTGCATTATTAGATTCAGAAATGAAAATGATAAATACTTTAAATTTGGAAAAAGCTGCTACTTCTTTATATGAAAAGAAATATAAATTTCCAGATTCAAAACTTTCACAAAGATGTTTAGATTATAAAGCATTAGAAGAGCATGCAACCAAATGGAACAATACAAAGGAACAAGCGAATTGAAAGAGAAGGCAATTTATATGTCTTCTCTTTTATTATACCCTTCTACTCTTCTTTATCTACCATTTATATTTACATTTGTTACATTGATATGTATTTCTTGCACTACGGGTGGCAGTGCGAACAAGCTGTGTATCCACGTTGTTCTGCTTCAGATTTAGAGATTGATATCGAACTCTTTTTAAGATATCTACAACCAGCCGCATGATACTTTTGTCCATAATCTGTTATGTAAACTGTATAACTTGCGGATGAAGAATTATCGGAATCTGAAGAAGACGAATTATTTGATGATGAACTGGTATTGTTTGAGCTAGATGATTTCTTTGATGTAGATTTTTTCGGTTTTGCTACTTTTTTATATTTTGCTTTTAACTTATCGTATTTGTCAATTAGTGACGTATATTTATACCATAGATCATTATATTCTCCACTAGAACGACTCAAATCTTCTTGTATTCTATCATTCTCTTTGGAAAGATCATAATAACGTGAATAAATATCATCATAAGAACCTTTTACATCTTCGTATTTTGACCTTATTTTTTTATGTTCTTCGCTAGTTTTGATATTAGTTCCAACACTAAATGATAAACAAATTGATAGAACAGCAATCAAGGCATGTCCTTTGTTTAAATTCATTTGCGTACTCCTACCATTTATATTTGCATTTATTACATTGATATGTTTTACCAATATTAGAACTTAGAATACCAAATGTTAAACCGCTTAACATACGGGAGCCAGTGGTAATTCTTTTGATATTGGTACTGTTGCAGTTTGGGCAATGAGGAAGATTTTCTCTCTGCTTGGCAATTTGTTCATTTCTACGATTGATTTTCTCTTGGTATTTTGGATTTGTAAGATTGCCATAGCTACCATCGCTCCAAGGTAAAAAATTACCATCTTTAATTTCTTGTAGTATACAATACGCTGCACTTGCTGAAATTTCAGCAGAATTTGCTATAGCATCTATACTAATTTGATCATCTACACCAGTTTCTATATTTGATAGTATTTCAGAGATGTCATAAACCTCGTGATTAATATTAATACTTTGGTCTGCCTTATATAATTCGTTGATTATATCCCATGTTGGACAACCACAATTTGGACAATGATCAGCTTTAACAGAAAATTCTTTACCGCATTCAGTACATTTTATCAAACTCATTCTTCATACTCCTTTTATAAACTTATTTAATTTGATTATATCATTATAAATATTGAAACGCAATCAATATACCTATAACACTTTTGTCATTTAAAGAATTAGGTAATTTCGTTAATCAAGTTAAAAGTTTGAAAAAACTAAACCCATCTGATCTTAATATGCAAAATGAATTGTATAAAAACTTCGTAGATTCTTTTGCAAATTCAGGTTTAAACGCAAGTCAAGTTTACGATAAAATCTTAAAAAACGGCGGAGACTATTCACTAGCAGAAAACATTCTGCAATCAATTGGACTCTCTGACAAAGTGGAAGATATCAATAAACAACAGGCATATGACGAGATTCAAAAACAAAAGAAAAAAATATCTTCTTCTAATAAAGTAGACACCTCTGATCTCTCTAAAGTTTCATCAGAAGCCCAAGCTACAAAAGAAGTCCTCTCAGATCTTGGACAGGTCAATCTTGATAATGTAAATTCGAGCGCATCTAAACTTGGAGAAACATTTAGAACTGGTGTAACAAACGGTGTTGAAAAAGCCAAATCTGGCATTAAATCATTAGGATCAAACATAAAATCTGTGTTATCTGGTCTTAGTGCAACACTTAAATCCTATCTTCCTCTTCTAGCAGTATTTGCTGCATTTGAAGGAATTAAAGCAATTCATTCTAATATACAGAGTCAGCGAAAAGATGAATTGAACGCAGGTCAGAAAAATCTTGATAAATACAATAAGAAGATTGATAAAAATAATAACAAGGTTAAGCAGGCTAAGAAATTACAGGAAGAATTCAATACTTTATCTTCTGGTGTTGACTCTAATACGAATGAAAATATCGGATTGTCAACAAGTCAATATGAAAGATATTTAGCAATCAAAAAAGAATTAGTGAAGTTAAATGGCGACCTTGTTACTGGATATAATTCAGAGGGTGAAGCTTTAATTAATAACAACACTGCTATTCAAGATACGATTGACAAATATCAAAAATTAGCAGATCAAAGCAAGAAAGATATTGCTAGTAAAAAGAATGTAAGTATCCAGAATGATTCTATGGCATTAAAGGCACAGAAATCATTATACGGAAGTACATTCGCTGACGAAAGTCTTGGCACAAATCTAAAACGCTCTTTACCATATACGCTTAGATCAGCTAAAAATCTTGCTAAAGACGGATTAACCATGAACGAAGCATCCGTTAGACAATCTTTGTATTCTAATACAGATTTTCAAAAACAGGCTGCCAAAATTCTTGGGAAAGAGAAAGTTGATGTTAGTAAATTAACATCTAAACAAATCCAAGAGCTTGCAAATAATTCAGATACTTTTAATTCTGAAGGATTTGTCGGAAAGAATGACACAAAGAATCTTAAGAAATTGTTAGCGGCTTCAAAGACAAATTACGATCAATTACAGAAATATTCTGATAGTTTTAGAAAAAATACTTTATCTAACATCTCTCAGTCGGTTGATGGGTATGATAAATTGGATCAAACAACAAAAACATTTGCGTCTAATTTTATTTCAAATATGGATATTGATCCATCTAAAATGTTAGACACAGATTATCTTGATAAACAAGAAAAGACTGTTGAAAATCTTACTAAAAAGCTTACTCAGAATAAAGACGTACAAGACCAAATCAAAGACTTCCAGGAAACACAAGCCAATGGGAAAATGAATGCCAATAAATGGCAGCAAAATGTAAATGATCAGTTTATTGCATTACAGAAATCTACTGGTATTGATAAAGATACGTTGGCATTAACTCTTGGTGTTAAGCTTGATGACAAAAATAACGTATTGTCTTCTACTGGTAAAGATATTGCTAAAATGCAGGAAACATTAAATGACACATTTAAGAATCAAGACATCTCTAAGTTTACAAATTCTTTGAACTTAAATGACTTGTCAAATGCATTTGATATTGTTACGGATAAGACAAATATATTTACTGGTTCTGTAGATCAGTTAAAAGAACGTCTGAAAATGTTAAATAGTTCTGCTGCTTCTGCTGCTTCTGCTTCTTATACTGTAGAAGGATATAAAGCAGCACTTGATACAGACGACGATGATTCTTCTTATAATACTCTTGTTTCTGGAATGAAGCAAACTAAAGAAGAGTACGATCAAGGTAAAGTTGGTACAGATCAGTTTAAGACATTTGCTGGAATGATGTCACCAACTGGCAAAACGGATGCAAAGAATTTTAAAGAGAATTATGATAATCTGAAGAAATATTTCACAGAAGATAATTCTGGTGTATACACTTTCTTTGACGATCTGAAAGCAAAAACAAATGATTCTGGCAAAGCTTTAGCTGACTTTGATAAGAAAACTCAGAAATGGAAAATTAATATTGATTCTACTGCTTCTGCTGCCAAGAAATTTGGTATGGGCGTAGAACCATTTGAAGCTTTACTTAATAATCTGAAAACATATGGATTTGATGTCAACTTCAGTTCTCTTACGAAACAGTATGAAGAAGCTCAGAGTAAACTTGATGGTTGGGCTGAAACATGGCAGAAAAATGGTGGAACCGCAGGGGACGAAGAAGGACAGCGTATTGAGGCTTGGCGTCAACAAATTGATCAAGCAAAAGAAGCTGGTAAGGAAATTCCTGATACGTGGACAAAGGTTATTGATTTTGAGGTCAATATTTCTTCCCTGCAATCACAAATCAAAGAAGCAAAAGACCAGTACAAGGCTGCTGATTTAAATGGAGATACCGAAGCAAAACAAAAAGCTGTTAAGACACAGTTAGAAGCTTCTGCTGAAATCCAAGCTAAACTTACTGGTGGTAAAGATATTGGTCAGCAAGGATTAACCAAAGGAATTAAAATTCCTGTTAGTATTGAAACGCAAGCAAATGGGATTCAGAATGAAATCCAAAATCTTGTAAAGCAATATAACTCTGCTTCCGGTGAAGAAAAGATCAAAATTGGTTTACAGATTGAGCAAAAACGTGAAGATTTATTGGATATGCTTCAAGATTATCTTGATCCTGAGACACTTAAAATTCTTGGTGATAATTCTGACGCTAAAAAGAAAGCGAAAGAAACTAAATCTGAGGCAGATAAAGTTCCAAAAGAAAAGAAGACTACATATACAGCTGATGCTTCTGGCGCTAAAAAAGGTGCAGAGGAAGCACAAAAAGCAGTGAATAGTGTCGAAGATGAGCATGTAACGCAAATTAAGACACAATATGGTATTGGTAAAAACGGTAAAGTTTCTCAAAAATCTACAAGCAATATGGTCAAGAATAATTACCTTGGTAATGCAATTGATCAAACAGGACGAGGAGCATATACAGCACCTAAACAATCAAGCACTTCAAGTGGTAAAACTAGCAAACAAAGCAAGACCGACACTACTTCAAGTAAGTCAGATACTACTACTGTAAAAGTAAATGCAAAAGGCAATGCTAAAAAGACGATTGATTCTATCAAGAAATCTTTATCTAGCATGAAATCCAAAAGCATTTCTATTAAGGTTAAGGGAAATGCAAAGAAAACCATTTCTTCTATCTCTAAATCTCTCAAGAAATTAAAATCTAAGAGTATTTCTATTAAAGCAAAAGGTAATGCGTCTTCTGTTATTAAAAAGATTGCTAGTGCTTTAAAGAAACTGAAAAACAAGAAAATTACTGTCAAAGTAAAAGACAGTGCTTCATCTAAAATTAGTAGCATTAAAGGAAAACTAAATGCATTAGGTAAGATGCATCCAACTCCAAAAGTTACTATCAATACAAGTGGATTACCAGCCGTTGAAGCTGCAAAATCAGCAATCAATGGCTTACATGATAAATCTGTTAATGTGTCTGTAAATTATAGCCAGAGTGGCAAACCATCTAAAGGTGGTGGTGTTGCCCACGGTACTGCTGCTTTTGCTCATGGTACTATACCAAGAATCACAAATAGCAGACGTGCGTTAGCGAGTGGAACATTAGGCGCTAAATTCTCTGGATTATCTTTAACAGGGGAGGTTGCGCCAGAATTAGTCGTCCGTGGCAACAAATGGTTTACTACGGGAGATAACGGTGCGGAGTTCACTGATATACGTAGAGGCGATATAGTTTTTAATCATCAGCAGACAGCGGATTTACTTTCAAAAGGATCTACAAATAGTCGTGCTTCTATTAAAGGCGGTATGTCAGCATTTGCTCATGGTACTGCTTTTGCTTCTGGACATCGTGTTACTGGTAGTGGTGCGTTCCAGGGTGGTGCTGCTTCTGGATATAAAAAACATTCATCAGGTTTTTCCTCTACCAAAAAGCATACAGAATCCACTAAAAAGAATACGGAAGCAACGAAAAAGAATACGGATTCTAAGAAGAAGGACAGCAAAGCCACAGATAAGAGTACAAAGAAAAAGTCAAAATTTGCTACATTGCTTGACAATATGGGTAAACAATTTGACTTTATTGCAATTGCGATTGATCGTGCAGCAACTGCTACAGAAAATTTTGCTAATATGATCAATGATTACGTGAAGCCAGAAGTTAAACAAAGTGCGCTTTGGAATCAATATAAATCAACTGGCAAAGAAATTTCTGTAAATCAGCAAGCAGCAAGCAAATATAAATCTGAAGCAAGTTCTTTTGCAAGCAAGGCAATTAAGACAGTTCCTAAGACAAAGAACAGTTCTAAGAAAAAGAATCAGAAACGATTACGGACATACTTTGAACGTGTGCGTAACGGTAGTATGAATATCAATACTATCAAGAATGATAACATGCGTTCTGCTGTGGAGTCCTATCAGAATTTATATGAGAAGTACCTTCAAGCTAATTCTGCTGCTCAACAGTTAAAGAACACTCAGCGTGATTTATTCAATCAATGGTTGAATATGCCTACTGAAAAGGCACAGAAAGCAATTGAAAACCTACAAAATTCCTATGATACATTATCTAATCGTTCTTCTGCTGCATCTACGGGAGAGTCTGGTGTTGCACGATTAGTTCAAACGTCAAACGATCAGTTATCCGAAGCGCAATCTAATGTTTCTTCTGCAAAATCTACTCAGAGTCGTGCCTCTTCTGCTAATAAAACAGCACAAAAGAAGGTTTCAAAAGCGACAAAGAGTCAGAAATCCAAGGCAAAATCTGCCACAAAAGCAGTTAGTAAGTCTGGATTATCTAAGAAAAAGAAAGCATCTCTTAACAAGAGTATTAAAGCAGGCAAGACAATTTCTACTAAGGGTCTCAAAGGGTCTGCGAAGAAAAAAGCTACTGCTTATAATAAAGCGGTTAAGAGTACAAAGTCTGCAAAATCCTCCGCTGCTAAGACAAGTGCAAATCTATCAAATGCTAACAGTGCATTATATGATGCACAGATATATCTGAAAAATGTGCAAGATTCTCAAGCAATTGCGAGTAATTATGCAGGTCAGCCTGCCTACACATATCAGAATGACGTGTTGGACAGTCAAGTCAAAAATAAAAAGAAACAGTACGAAAATAGTCAGACTGCTGTAAGAGAAGCTAGTAAGAATCAAGCTAAATATCAGAAAGAACGTGAAAATGCACAAGCTAATAAGAATAAGGCGGATAGTGCAGTTAAGACCAAGGGTAATAGTATTCTTAGTGGTAAGAAAGCTAAGAAGTTATCTAATTCCCAGAAAAACGCAATTAAGTCTGGAAAAGAGGTTTCTTTAAAAGGAATCAAAGATAAGACTTTATTAAAACAGCTTAAAGCATATAATGAACAAGTCAAAAAAGCAAAAGACGCTTCTAATAAATTGGCGCAAGCTAAACAAAAAGAGGCAGATGCTACAAATGCTTTGGCGACAGCAAACAAAAATGCAAATGATGCTGCTGCGGATTGGGCTGCTGAACAGACAAATGCTGCTGTGCAATCTCAGGCTAATATTAAAGCATATTATGATGCGAAAGCTAATATGGAAGCCACAAATAGTAGCAATGCTTCTTCTGCCGCAAAGTTGAAACAATCAAAAGGTCAAGACCTTGATGCTTCAGATTATCAGAATCAGATGGATGCTAATGAGAGACAAGCACAGATTATTGATGAAGAAGCTGCAAAAATGCAAGAGAACCTGAATAACAAATTGAACGATGGTTCTATTAAATATGGTTCTCAAGAATGGATGCAAATGCAAAACGAAATCAACGCTTGTAAAGGTAGCGCAGATGACTTAAGAACTTCTAACGAAGAACTTAAAAATAGTATGCGTGACGATATTTATTATCGTGGTTTTGAACGTGCTATTAAAGCGGCTCAGAATTTACAAAATTCACTTACAACAATATCTTCTCTGATCGATGAAGATGCGATGTTTGATGATGACGGAAATCTGACAGATTATGGTACTGCTGCCATTGCAACAAATATTGCTAATGTCAAATCTGAAAAAGAAGAATTGAATCAATTAATGCAAGAACGTGCCAAAATGGCTGAGCATCGTGATGAATATTCTGACACAGAATGGGCTGACGCAATTCAAAAGAGCGATCAAGATATTGCGGATGCAGTTAAGAGTATTAAGTCTGCCGAAGATAGTGTAACAACTATTCTGAAAAATAACGCAAAGCAGAAATTAGATGCGATTAACAAAACTATAGATGCTTATAAAGAAGCTATAAAAACTTCTCATGACTACTATACATATGACAAGCAATTAAAATCCTCTAACAAGGATATTCAGATACTAAAATCACAGATCAATGCACTTAATGGGGTGGCTGATGCAGCATCGAAGAGTAAGAAAGCACGTCTTGAAGCAGAACTCCAAGAGAAACAAGATGCACTTGATGATACAGTAAAAGATCATATTTATAATCTTCAGATTGACGGACTTGACAAGTTAAGCACACAGCTGAATGATGATTATGAGAAATACTGTAAAGAGTTATCTTCTTCTGTTGATAAGATTGAAGAGACGTTTACATCTTTATCTGGAACAATCAGTTCAGAGGGTGCAAAAATTGATAGTACGATTACTACCATCTTGGGACATTATGGTGTCAAACCAAGCGATCTTGGACTGACAGATAGCAAGGTCACAGGCTATGCACAAGGTGGATTAGTTAAATCTGTGCATAAGAACGGAGATGATGGTCTCGCTTCTCTCGCAGTAGGTGAGGAAGTTGCTACTGTCGATGTTGTTAATCTGGCAAACAAAGTAAGACAAGATAAGGTATTAAATGCCTTAGCAAATGGACATACACTGAACGGAATGACTATGGATGGAATTGGAACAACGGAAATCAATGTCAACTTTGGAGAAGCTATTGGTGCAATTAATGTTCCTTCTGGAGTATCTAACGAAGAGCTTCAAAGAATCGTTAATGAATCCTATAAATATACTTCTCAGCAAGTTGCTCGTGATGTTGCAAAAACACTTGGTCGCAAACGTCCAGTTTAAACCTTATATAATAAGGAAGAAACAGGTTAAGCGGTGCGTAGAAATACGCATTCTTGCCTGTTATTTTTATGCAAAAAATTTATACAGAAAGGAGATTACATATATGTTGTCATTTGAATATAATGGGCAATCTACAAAAACAATCTTAGATACACCTCTGATGGTCGTGCAGTTTGATGTGACAAATGACATCACAGGATTTTCACGAGAGATTGTTAAAGGTGAAAAAACAATGTTACGTCAGGAGACAAATCATTATGGTGCAATGTATTCTGATGAGAGCACATATGAATTTTACCTCGTAAAAGAAAACGGACATGGGTTCACAAATTCAGAGCAGAGAAAAATCAATAAGTGGCTGACTTCTCCTACTCTTGTAAAACCATTGACAGGAATTGCAGATGATAAAGAAACTGTAATTTACAAGGGGATCTTCCAGAACATCGGATGGAAAATGATCACATGCAAACTTGGTCAGCTTGATGCGGTTCAATGCAGTTTCGTTTGTGACACCCCATTTATATGGAAACACTATGAGATTTCTGGCGAAGTTGCAACAAGTAATAAATTCTCAACAAACATTTTTGTAGATAGTGACGATACGGAGTATGAGATTTATCCAAAGGTGACGATCACTTCTCAGACAAGTCAAACAGTAACAATCGAAGTTCGTGATGAAAACTCTATGTCGGTACTGTGCAGACCTACTTTACCAGTATGCATTGATTGTAAACATTGTATGGTAACAGATGGAACTGTAACAGGGTTGACTAATTTTGAAGATATTGGATGGGCTGATGTCGGAAATATTTCGTGGCTCAAACTACATGATGGATATAATGTTATAAACATTACAGGTGCGTGTACTTATAAAATCGAGTTCGATGCGCCACAGAAACGGATCGGTGATTTGTTATGATTAAACACAATGCAAAAATTTATTTATGCCGTCCTGACAGAACTGTTATCTGTGCTTTAAATGGAGCACAGATTAAAAGCGTTGAATATGAACAGCAATTAAAAGATTTTAACCATCTTACATTTAATGTAGACAGATATATAGATGTTAATGGCGAATACATTGAATCTGCTGGCTATGAGAAATTAAAAGACCACATGACAATTTATCTTGAAGGACTTGACTATTTTCAACTTCAAGAGCCTTCTCTACAGAATGATAATGGCAGATATGAATATAAGGCATGTGAAGCATATTCTGATGAGAAAACCTTTGAAGATAAAGATATGAAAGGATTGTCTTTCAACAAAGGTACAACAGACTCTATGGAAATGTTGGCTACAAATAACGTAGACGATATGGGTTATGCGAAAGAATACATCACATTTTGCAACGACAGAAACCATGAATTGTCATTGATGCATCTGGTGTTAGAAAAAGCTCCAGGAGTACCAGGATGGAGTGTCGGTTACATCGATCCTGCAATAAAGAATGAAAAATATTCGTTTGAGGCAGATAATACCAATGCCTATGCGTTCCTTAATACGACTGTTGCCAATGTTGTAAAATGCGTATTTTATTTCGATACAATCAATAGAACGGTAAGTGCGTATGCCAAAGAAAACATAGGAAAAGACACGAATATCTTCATTGGATGGCGTAACGCACTTAATATGCTTAAAATGACTCCGCAGGCAGATACAATGTATAATGCTTTGACAATTCAAGGTGATGAAGAGTTAGATATTACGAGAGTCAATTATGGTCGAAGTTATATCTATAATCTTGACTACTATTTGACTACAAACTATTTTCCTCAAGAAACTATTGATAAGATCAAAATATGGCAAAAGTGGCAAATTGATAACCACGCTAAATATATTGAGAACGGAAAGAAGTCTGCGGAATATCAGGCAAAGATAGATGAAATTTACTATCGTGTGCCAAATGATGGAATCCAGATTGCTCAATATAAAACAATGGATCAAGAAACTCTTGAAAAAACTCTAAAAATGTATGAGCAGATGCTTACTACAATCCAAGTCAGTGTAGATACAAGAGATGATCATGAGAAAGATTCAAGCGGAAATTATACAAAATGGGATAAACCAGATGATATTCAGAATCGTGTCTATAAACCTTGGACTACTCCTTCTGGCGAAGTTGATCATGAAAAATATCTTGCTTTGTTAAAAGAAAGCAACAAAGGATATTATACATATCAAGAATTAAGAGATTATATTATTCCAAATATTAAGGTAGCAATTCAAAACTTACATTTAGCCGATGATAAGAAGATTGATTATAATGATGAATTTGAATCAAACTGGGATTTATATGGAATCAAAGAACTTGAAGGTAAGCGTGACGAATATAAGAAACAGATTATGGATATTCTCGCCGCATATCAAAAAGAATGGAAAGACCTTACTGATGAAGAGCTTGATAAGGCTGGCGTAAAGGATGAAAAAACATATAATGTATTCCATAAGAATTTTATCAAGTACAAAAATTGGCTTGGTGATGAAAATACAGAAGGTTCACTTTTACATAAATTAAAAGAGTTAAATGCACAGGTTGACGAACTTGAAACTCAGAAGAAACCATATGACGATGTAATGACAGATATGAATACTCATTCTGAACTCAATGATCCGCAATTTGGATTGACAGATAAAGAATATACTGCTGTCATGAATATTGTTCGTATGGGAGATTATACAAACAATAATATCTTTACTACTTCTCTTGATGACGCAATCACATCTTACGAACATTGCGAAGAATTATATCAAGATGGATTAAAACGTATCTCTGAAACTTCTCAACCACAATATCAGATTGAGACTTCTCTCGATAACATTCTTTCATTAAATGAATACGCAGACGTAAATTCAGATAATAAACAAGGTTGGCATAATCAGTTTACGGTCGGTAACTTTATTCGAGTTGGCTTGCGTGATGATTATGCAGTTAAGTTAAGATTATTGACAATTGCATATAATCCTTGCACAAAAAGTTCGGAAATTAGCGTGACGTATACTAACATGATCACGAGTCTAACAGGTAGGGATGATTTCTCTTATCTGTTTGACGATACTGCTGCTTCGCAGAAAAATAGTATTTCTGTCGGAACAGGCGATTCCAAAGATTCTGTTGAATATATGACTAATATGCTCCAGAGAATGACGAACAGTTCCTTATTTGGAAATGCAGTGAACAATAGTGTACAAAATGTATTAAGTGATCAAGGAACAATTAACAAACTGTTTGGAGATTATCTGAATTATAAAGTAATTAATGTCGGGAACATCACAGGTGATAAGGCTGAGTTTAATGAGTTGTTTAGCAAATATATTAACTCAGAATATATTGCTGCTAATTCGGCTGATATTAAAAAGTTAAATACAGACGTTGCCAATATTAACTCTGCAATCATCGGTGCTTCTTCTACAGAAACGGGTATCGTATTCAACCTATCCTCAGCAAATGCTAAATTTGATTCTGCATGGATCATTAATGGTATCGCAGGGAAAATGACAATCGGTGACTTAGCCGCAGGCGATATTACAATCTCTGATACAATGCGCATCTTATCGGAGAATGGCAACTTTATCATGAACGGCTCAGCTATGCAGTTTTTAGATACTGAAGGCAATGTTGGAATTCAAATTGGTTATGATACGAACAAGAATCCAAGCATTATCATCAAAGACAATAAAGGCGTAACAGTTATGACAAGTCAAGGCATTACTAAGGATGCGATTGCTGATGGATTGATTGTGAATAATATGCTTGGAGATAAGTCTGTTTCTAAAGATAAGCTGAACTTTCCTATCGTTGAGGCGAATGAACAAGGTGGTGTTGATATTACACAGATTTATGATGGCAAAGGCGGTTTGTGGGGAGTAGAGTATACGACATTTAAGGAAAGCGTAAATAGTACATTGGATGATTTTGATTCTCAAATGAATGAGATGGGTTATAATATCATTCTTACTTCTTCTACAGGAGCAAGGCTTGGTGTGGACGGAACATCTACATTGAGTATCACATTGACAAAAAATGGTACAGATGTAACAAACGAATGGTCAGAAAATCACTTTGAATGGTGTAGAAAATCATCTGATTTAGATGGAGATACTTATTGGAATGAACAGCACTCTGGTATGAAAAGTGTTGTTGTAAATAGACAAGATATTATGAATGGAGCGACTTTTGGTTGCTCTTTTGTTGTTGATGGAGAAACATTGGCAACTACTTTAAATTAAGGAGGAAAATTATATGGGAAAAGTGCTTGCCTATGGCGAGATTACAATTACAGACCTAACAGATGGGAAGCAGATACAAGCATATGTGACATCGAACCAACCAAATTTTGTATCATACGATCCCAATACAACTACAAAATATAACCCTGACTGGTCAGCAAGTAAATTGGTACTTACGCCAGTCATTTTTATTGATAATAAACAGGTGTCATTAACTCAGACTGGGCTAAGCATTACTTGGCAGAGAAAGGTTGGATCAGCAGCATCTACAAATATTGTCACAGGAGAAAATGTATCTAGTGGAGTGTTAAGTGTTAGCAAAAGTATGTTAGTACCGAATAGTTCAGAAATGATCACTTATATTTGTAGTATCGCTTATACCGATCCAGACACACAAATTAAAGCAGAAACAAGATGTCAGATGTCCTTTACTCTGGTGAAACAAGCTACTGAATTATCCGACTGTAGCATTACTGGAGATACGACATTTAAATACAATGGAGATGGAGCAATTACTTCTGCTTCTTCTATCACATTAACTGCTGTGTTAACAAATACTTCTGTAAAACAATGGCAGTATAAAAAATCAGATGGAACATTCGCTGCTTATCCTAGCGCTGGCACAACTACTACTCTTACTGTAAATCACAATGATGCAGTGTTTGTAAATGATGTGGCAGTTATTAAATTACTTACAAATGATGATAATGTTTATGATATTCATCAGATTGTTAAGTTAAGGGACGGAGCGGCAGGTAAGGATGTTTATAGTTGTGTATTAAGTAATGATACACAATCTGTGCCTTGTAACGCCAATGGCGGATTATATAGTTCATCTCTTACAGGTGCTGATACTACAATTACTATCTACAAAGGTGGAGTTGACGACTCAGCAAACTGGACTATCAAAGCTACTCCAAGTAATGGTATCACAGGTACATGGGATGGAGACACAAGAAAATATACTGTTACAGGAATTACTGTTGATTCTGGCTATGTTGAATTTGTATGTACTAAATCAGGTCAGGCAAATATTACAAAAAGATTTTCTTTAAATAAAGACAGATCTGGTAGTGATGCAACTATTTATCAGGTAACAGCTGAAAGTAATATTCTTAAACTAAATGCTTCTAATGTACTTAGCCCAGCACAGGCTAAGTTCAGTGCCTATAAGAGAATTGGAAATACTACAGCTGCAACAGCTTATTCTGGTAGATTTAAAATCTCTGAAAGCACAGATGGAAATACATATACGGTTAAATACACATCAAGTTCTGATCAAAGCAGTGTAAATTATACGCCTTCTAACACGAGTATTAAGACAATCAAAGCAGAATTATATGCTTCTGGTGGTACAACTACGTTATTAGATACTCAGACCGTAACAATTATTGCGGATGGTAAAAATGGTGGGAATGGTAAAGATGGTACTTCTGCTGTAAGTACAGTTCTTGGGAATTACAGCGAAGTAATTCCTTGCAACCCTAATGGAACTGCCAGTGCAGCTAAAGATATTACAATTCCATATTCTTGCTATAAAGGGACAACAAGAATTGCAGGCAAGGCTACTGTAGGAACATTACCAAGTGGAGTGACTGTAAAATCCAATACAGATGCAACTGCTTCTGCTGAAGGATCAATTATCTTAGCTGTTGCTAGTGGTGCTTCTTTAGCAAATGCCATGAGTGGAGATATTACTATTTCTATCGTTGCAGAAGGATTAACATCTACGCATAAATTTAATTGGAGCAAAAATACGAAAGCTACGAATGGTGTAAATGCTGTATTGTTTCAGGCTTATGCTCCTAATGGAAGCCATATCATCAATGGCGAGAACACGGTTTTATTACAAACGACATTAACAAATGGTACAACCACTGTCACTTCTGGTGTTACATATCAATGGAGCAAATATGTTAGCGGAGCTTATCAGAATATCGCAAGTGCTACGTCTGCGAATTTAACAGTAACGCCTAGCATGGTAGATTCTGTTGCTTCGTTCAGATGTAATGCTGTTTATGGTGGTAAGACATATTCTGCATATGTTAGTGTTATTGATCAGAGCGATCCATGTTCAATTAATGTATTGAGTTCTTTAGGAGATCAGTTGATTAACGGACAGGGTGCAGGTGCTTTATATGTAATCGTTACAAGAAACGGAAAAGAAATTGATACATTGAAATCTACAACATTCTCTACTTCTGCTCCTACAAAGCCTGCAAGTGGAGATTTTTATTATAAAGTAGATGCTTCTGCTAAAACAGTTACTTTAATGAAATATAATGGAACGGCTTGGTCAGCAGCTACTGGCAACGATCTTCCAAAATATACTTACAATTGGACTCGAAGAGATAAAAAAGGGGTTGAATTAGACACAGCTTCTAATTATGCATCTGGAAAAGCAATTTTCTTAGATTCATCTGTTGTAAATGGGAAAATGATTTTCGGCTGTGAAGTCGTTGACGATAGTGAATAGGCAATAATGTCAGGGCGTACATTATTGTCTTTTTTTAATGTACGCCCAATTATCGTTAAGGAGGAAATATTTGAATGGGTAAAACTTTAGGCTATGGTGAGATTACTGTTGCCAACGTGACAGAACCTTTCACAGTCATGTTAACAAACGAAGCACAGCAATTCGCTACAGATTCAAATAGAAAAGTAACTTCCGCACAAAGTTACTATACAGACATTATTGTTATTCGTGGTAGTCAGGAGCGGACTGATTACACAATTGGAAATATTACTTCTGGTAGTGGGATTACTGTCAGTAAAAACAGTAAAAGAGTTACGTTTAGTGTTAGTGCTGGTACTACTATCGGTGCCGATGCAGGAGTAATTGAGATTCCTATTACGCTTGATGGGCAGACTGTTAAGAAACAGTTTTCTTGGAGTTGTGGGAAACAAGGACCTCAAGGTGTTAAAGGTCAAGATGGGAATAGTTTTGCTTGGAATATGTTAAGTGAAACAAATTGTGGTAAAAAACATTGGGGAACAGAGTCTTCTGGCGGAAAATATTCTGTTGAAGATTTTATTACAGAAGATAATATCGATGCTGTAAAACTAATTTGTACTGAGGCTATATCTACATCAAATTGGTCTTATGTTTCATTTAAAGATATTAAGATGTTGAAACAACTGAAACCATCTACAAAATATACATTAAGTTACGATATTAAAGCAAACAGATCAGGAGCTATAAGTCACTCTATATGTAAAGGAGATGTAAGTAATTTTTGCACTAATACTGTCGTTGTAAACAATATAATTGGGAATGAAACGTGGCAACACATCTCAGTAGTTTTAACTACGAACGATTTAAAAACAACACCTACAAACGAAATTCTATATCTAGGCAGAAATGCTTTAAGTAAAGTAGGTTATTCTATCATCAAAAATCTCAAACTAGTTGAAGGAGATATCGACACTCCTTGGAGTCCATCTCAATCAGATATCGAAGGAAAAGGCGTTGTAGAAACAGTTCAATACTACTTAGCAACATCTCAAGCCTCTGGAGTAACTTCTTCTACTTCTGGTTGGAGTACAGACATTACAACTCAAAAACTAACTGCTGATAAAAAGTATTTATGGAACTGTTATCAGACAAAATATAGTGATGGCACGAGTGAACCTATCAGCACACCTAAGGTTATTGGTGTATATGGAGATAAGGGTCAAAATGCCAAAAACCTCTCTATCACACCTTCATCTCAATACTTCAAGTCTACAGATGGTGGAAAGACATTTGCACCAAACACAATTACGATCAAACCTACTATTCAAGGCGAAATCAGCTTTGGTAAATGGCAATACAGTATTGATGGCGGAGTGAGCTTCGCTGATATTGTGAGTGGACAAAAAGGCTTGACGATCAATAATAACGTGTTAACTGTTAGCAAAGATAGTAGCCTATATAGTGACGGTGTTACTATGGTTACTTTCAGAGCTGTTGCCAACGATAGTAGTTTTTATGATACGTGTAGTATTGCTAAGATTTATGACGTGAGTGATATTGGTGATGGTAGGAATTTGCTGACTGGGGTTTCTTCTTATACCAAAGACACACCTTTTGAGAAAACAGATTCAAGAGCAGATGGGTGGACTATGTATCAAAATATTATTACCTCTATCGAACTTGAAGCTGGCAAAAAATATGTACTACAAGCAAAGACTGATGGAAATTGGGCTGCTAATCATGACACAAATGGACAAGATCCATCTAAAAAACTGGTGACGCTATGGTTATGTAGTGATAAAACGAATAACTGTTTTGATATGCGACAAGGATATGCTGTATTTACACCAACTGTTACAGCTAAATATAAATTAAGAGTTAATCAATATTCGAACGGAACAGATGCTTACACTATTCATTTGTGGGATATTAAACTTGAAAAGGGTTCTTCTCCTACTGGTTGGACGCCTGCTCCAGAGGATCTTCAAACAGCGATTTTATCTACAAAAAACAGTATAGATTCTGTTAGTAGTAAGGTAGATACCAACACAAAATCAATTCAGGACAAAGTTTCCAAGACTACTTATGAAAGAGAGTTAACACTTGTTAAAGGCGATTTATCTAAAGCAAATGAGGGATTAAATAAGTGGAGATATGAGATTTATCCTAAGAGTCTGTTTGATAGTGAAGATCAGAGTAAAAGTACGATTGATATTTTTGCAAGGAATTTGAACTTAGTGCCTAGCCAGACCGTGTTGTTAGATGATGCTAGTTTGAGCACAGGTATGGGCTATGGAGATAATCACATTGCTTATGCATTAACTTTTGTGAAAATGAGTGCTAAGAAAGATGTTACAACAAAGATGTTTAATGATGATGGAGCTTCTTTGTATGTTAATGGGGGATTGATTATTACTCGTCCAAGTGAGTACACTAATGGAGAAGAAATTACATTCACTCTTGCACAAGGTTGGAATTGTATTGAGGTTGTTGTTAATGAGGGAGGTGATGATGAAGGATTCCGCTTCTCTACTACTCTTTCTAAGTTGTCCGAATGTCAGATGATGAACTGTTATTATGGTACACCTGTTGCAAGACAAAGTAGAATTACCAATCAATTGGTTGATGTTACTAAGAATTTGACTGGAGTTACATCAACTGTACAAGATGTTATGACTGCGGTTGGAAATTCTGGAAATATTACTGAATTTAAAAACAATTATAGTAAGTGGAAACAAAATGTAGATAAGATTGAGAGCCGTGTTGGAGAAAAGTATGTTACTAACGAGAAGTTCGATGAGTTGGAAATTGGTGGTAGGAATCTATTAACAAAAGACGATTGTAATATGTCTAAATGGCAAAATTTATATCCAGCCCATTGTAAAATTACAAGCAATGATTACTCAAATCACATAGATTATGTTCCCACAGGTGGAGAATGGGAAATTATTTACAAGAAAATCTCAGTTACAAAAGGACAAAAATATATTCTGTCTTTTGATTATAAAGTTAACAAAGCCTACAATTACCTAAGTGGACAAAAATATGGTGTATATTTATCAACATCTGTACCAACAAACGCAGCACCTACAAATATCATTACAGATGGACAATATGTTATAGAGAACACAATTACAAGTATTAAGCGTGGCGTAATCACTTTTACTGCCCCTATTGACACACTCTATATTGTAATTAATGGCGGTTGCATAAATGATAACCAGACTGGATTAAGTTTTGAGTTTAATAAATGGAAGCTTGAGAAAGGCAACAAAGCCACCGATTGGACACCAGCCCCTGAAGACGATGAAATTAATGGTCAGAACTTAGTAAGTAATCTTCCTTCTAATTGGGAACAAGGAACTGTCACAGAAGGTTCTGCCGTTGGAACAACATATGCCAACACCAAAAGTTCTAGCGCTGGTTCCATTCGCCCAAAAGAATTAATTCCTGTCTCTGGGAACATTACGATTTCAACTGCATATTCAAATCAATCTAAGAAACCTATTAGACATTGGATTGCTGCATATGATGTTAATAAAAATTATCTTGGGAATAATTATGTTTCTAACGCATGGAATAGCTTTCCAAGAACTCTCGACATGAAAGATGCTAAATATATAGCCATTATGGTTGGTTATACTGATTCTTCAGCCATTACTCCTTCTGACATTTCACAAATCTGCCTAAAGATCGAATGTGGTACTTCTGCTACTCCTTTTACACTAGCGCCTGAAGATGTGAACGGAAAAATTGTAAATGTAGAAACTATTGCTAATCAGACCGCTAAGAAGTTTGAGTGGATTGTTAAGGGCGGAGATAAATCATCTAGCATGGTGCTTACAGATGATTTTTTGAATATCGTTGCTAATAATATTAATCTGACTGGGAAAGTTACTTTTAATAGTTTTGATAGTGCTGCGCAAAAGAAAATTAATGACATTGATACGAAAGCGGGAAACGCATCTACTGCTGCAAGCACCGCACAAGCATCTGCGAACAATGCAAAAGCTGCCGCTGATAAGGCTCAGAGCAGTGTTGATAGATTAGAAATTGGTGGTAGGAACTTGGTAAGGTTAGGCGGGCTATCAGGTAATGGTGCAACTTCTTTTTCTTACGATAAAACAACAGACACATACACCATAGTATCACCCGTTGTCTCAACAGTATGGGGAATTGGGGCTGCCGTAAAATATGACGATAACCATAAAGTATTAATACCATATGGGAAAACATACATATTATCTTTTGAAGTTAAAGTGCCACAGGCATTATCTATCAATATTGATATAAACAACTATGCTGTTTCCGGAAGTTCCTGGGCAGGAAATGATAATGATGCTGGTTCTGCGAGAGGTCAGTCTTCTTATAGTATTCCTGCAAACACATGGACAAAAGTATGGGTCAGATGGGCAAACACTAATACTAAGAATACAAATAAGGTTGATTTATATGATAATTCTAGTATTGGATTAGTAACTAAAGATTGTACTTCTGCTGTTACATGGCAAATCAGACATGTAAAAGGTGAATTGGGCAACAAACCTACAGATTGGACTCCAGCTCCTGAAGATGTATCTCAGGATGCAACTAATAAAGCAAGTCAAGCTTTAACAGATGCCAAAAACTACTCTTCTAATGCAGTTAACTGGGTAACTAGCAATGGTTCATCAACAACGAGTCTTAATTCAATGGTCAAAAAATGGACAGATGGGGCAGTAAGCGATACAACGCAGATCAATGGTGGATGGATTAAAGCAAATACTATTACTGCTAGTAAGATAGCATTAGCTGACTTTACAAACTATTCTCAGCTAACCAGAGATACAGCAGCTACATATGGATTTGCAGTGACTGATGATACAGATGGTACATGGTTTAGTACGCAAGGCATTAGGCGAGATCAGTTTATTTCTGAAATATTCCCTTGCAATGGCGGTGAAAGTTATCTTATCGAATATGATATTTCCACCAATGCAAAGGGAGCAAACAATTCAACCGACACTAAAAATTATATTGGTGTAGCCATTGGTGTTTATGGATATACAGGAACTGTTGGCTCTAATGGACTTCCAAACAAAGCAACAAATATTTGGTATGCGACTAGAGTAACTGGATCTGAAGCTGCTGCAGTAACACACGTAAAAACTACAATTACTACTTCTACAGCTACAAAACAATTCCGAATATTTTTACAATCAAACGGATACTATTTTGAAGGCACAACAAAGATTAGAAACCTATCTGTTCGTAGAATGTATGGCGGAACACTTATTGTAGATGGCTCTATCACAGCAGACAAAATTGCAACAGATGCCATTAAATCTCGTAACTACATCTCTTCTGGTGGTACACAAGGGTCATTTTTGAATCTGAGCGATGGTAGTTTTCAGAGTCCTAATTTAAGTTGGGATGCAAATGGTAATTTGATTGCCAAGAATGCTAACTTGAGTGGAAAGATTACGGCTACAGATGGTAGCATTGGTAAATTTAAAATCACAGATCAATGGCTAGTCACTGGTTCTGGTAGCACATGTGCAGGATTGGGTGGAAGCGATCAAGCTTTTTGGGCAGGGGCTGCAAATAGTACAGTTGCGCCATTTAGAGTTGGATACGATGGAAGCTTTACATCTAGCAATGCAGACATCTCCGGAAAAATTACTGCTACGAATGGCAAGATTGGTCGCTATGATATTACGTCAACATATCTGATGACAAACAGCGGAAGCAATGCATCTGGTATTGGTGGCGATCAAGCTTTTTGGGCTGGTGCTGAAGATAGCAATTCTGCTCCTTTTAGAGTTGGGTATGATGGAGTTTTGTGGGCAGAAAATGCCGCCATAAGAGGAAGTATCGAAACTGGAAATTTAGGAGATGAAGGAGATACTGTCTCTATAATAAACGGACATATAGGAATACAAGGTACGTCAAATAATGTTGAAATTTATTCAACTGGATTTAAATTTGGTATTGATGGGGACTATTATTTAGAATCTGTTTCTGATGGTGTCAAATGTTATCGAAATTTATATGCAACGGATTTAAAGGCAAGTGGATGGCTATACGCAGGCGAAGTTCATTCGTCAGGTGCAGTTGTAATTGCTTCAGATAGTGAATCTTTTTATTGGGCGCATGGGTACCAAATTGCTAGAGGAACATCGTGGGGAGGTGTATGTATCGGTGATGATAGCCAAGGATTACGTCTTTATGGAACTTCAATCTGGGCATCTCACGGTATATCTACTTCGGACGAAAATCTTAAAGAAAACTTTACAACTCTTGATCAATATGAAGATTTCTATATGAATTTAAATCCAATAGGATTCAATTACATCGGAGATTACGACGGTAAGAAAACTCATTTTGGATTTGGTGCTCATAAAACAGAAGACATCTTAGAATCCGAGGGCTATGATTCTGATAAATTCGCTGTAGTAACACATAGACCGCTTGTACAGGAAGATATTGAAAAGCGTTTTGGCAAAGATGTTGAGGTCGATATTGAAACAGAATATGGTATTTCCTATACGGAATTTATTGCATTAAATACCCATATGATTCAAAAGACACGAAGAGAACTTACCAAAGTCAAACAAGAAAAAGCAGACCTAGAAGCTCAATTACAAGCAATCGAAGCAAAACTTGGGCTTTAAGAACGGATAAACAACTAAATAAAACATAAATTTGGTCATACATAGAGCAGTTTTCGGACTGCTCTTTTTTGTATGTAATTTTATAGAAAGAAAGGTGAAATACATATGGTATACACAGTTAAATTAGATAGCTCTGACGACAAAGTATTTAATCTTATGCAGTTTAATTCTATGACTTTTGACATGGAATGTAAACTTGTCGTTTGCACAGATGATCTAAAAGCGGTTAAATCAGCATTTACAAACTTTAAAACATTAGACATTTACAGAGATGATGTGCAGATTGCAACTTACACATGCTTTAACAATTATAAAGAAATCTCTTTACAACAGGGATTATATAACAACACAAATGGAGAATGGGAAGATGCGCTGATCGTGTCTCTTACGAGAGCCAATATCGTTGAACAGGTGCAGAGACTCGACCAGAAAGTTAATCAAGTTGTTGATATTAACACGCTGACTCTTGATGAGTACAAGAACTATTTACAAGAGAAAAACAAAACTGCTCTTGCTGAGTTCTTAGCTAATCAGAGTGTTGAATTCAATGGTAAGCCTTATGGAGTTAGCGAGGAAGATCAGAATGAAATGGCTCTGAACTTTATGCAGTATCAGGCTCTTACTGCCGCTGGTCAACAGGTAGTTCTTGAATGGCATAGTAAAAAGAGTGCGTGTGAAACATTCACTGCTGAGGAATTTGTGCAATTAACAGCAATGATCAAGGCATTTGTCTATCCTTACTTTCAGCAGATGAATGTAATTAAGCAACAGATTTTTAGTTCTTCTAGCAAAGAAGAATTAGACAAGATCGAAATTAAATACGAAGTGATTCCTGTGCAGTCAACAGAAACTTCTACTCCTTCCGAAGGAGAAGACAAGACGGATGAGACAGGAAAAGATTCAGTTACAACTGAAGAATAAATAGTTTAACAGAGAAAAGGAGAATTTTAATATGGAAATGACAAATATGCAGGCAGATATGATCTTAGGACAGTTAAATACAATTTATGCATCGTTAACAAAGAACAGTGAACCCGCTCCATGTGTGCTTACAGTGGGACTTGCCAAGAATATTAGAAAAATGCAGGGCGAACTCAAAGAGTATTTTGAAGAAAAACAGAAGCTCTTACAGAAATATGAAATCACTTCCGATGCCCAGATTAATGGAACTGAGAATGGTCAGAAGTTCTTAGCAGAGTTTACTCCTCTTAGCGTAGAAGATTCTGGTGTGGAATTACATAAGATCAGAATGACGTTTGATGAGTTATGTGATGTTCTTGAGAACTACGAGGGAAGTCTCTCTGGGGACATTATGACATTACAACTTATCTGCAAAGACGAAGATAAAAAAGAAGGTGAATAAATGTTGCATGTAAAGAAATCATGTAAATATCTTATCTTATTCCTTATTGGAGCATTTGCTTATTGTGGAATTGAAATCATCTGGCGAGGATATACACATTGGACAATGGGAGTGTTAGGCGGCGTTTGCTTTATTGATATTGGACTGATCAATAACAGTCGCTTCTTCTACCATCTTATGCCCTTTCGTGAGCAAATGGTTCTCGGAGGATTGATTGTTACTGTAATGGAATTCATAGCAGGTTGTATTTTAAATTTATGGTTAGGTTTAGGCATTTGGGATTACTCTCAGATGCCTTTTAATCTGTGTGGGCAGATTTGCTTACCTTATACAATCTTATGGATTCTATTGAGTGCCGTGTGCATCGTTGTTGATGATTGGTTGAGATATTTATTATTTGGAGAAGAAAAACCAGAATATGTTTGGTAAAGACTTAAAGGAGTGATTTTTATAAAATAATCGAGGTAATTATATGATAGAAAATTGGAATATTATAATTAATTTTTTATCTCAACATGGGGCTGCATTGATAGTGTTTGTCTTTGCGGTTCTTTTGTTTGCAGATAAAATTTTTGATGTTACTTCCAAATTAAATGAAAAGTTTGGTTTTGAGACACGTGCCTCATTAGAAAAGAAACATCAAAAAGAAGTGATTGAACAACAACGCTTAATGATCGATAAGCATACAGAAACTTTGGATAAACTAACACAGATTTTGAGCAATCAGAATAAAGATATTCAAGTTATCAAAGACATGATGAGAGAGCAAGCCGCATTATTAACAGACCAAAAGGTAGGCATGGAACGACTATTTGCACATACAGCTGAACTGGCTAAAAAATTAGATGATGCGTGTGCAATGGACGTTACTTTATCTGAAGGTGTTGCTGCAATGTTAAGAGATAGAATCAAACAAGCCCACAGGTATTACAAGCAAAAAGGTTGTATTTCCCCTACGGGGCTTGAAAACATTAATGCTATTTATAAGGTATACCATGACCAATTACATCAAAATGGCGTTGGAGAAAAAATGTATAACGAAATTAAAGCATTGCCTATTAAGGATGAAGAGTCATTCTTGTAGGTCTTTTTTATTGCAAAGGAGGATTGCATTATGAACAAATTTAAAGAATTTTTAGCAAGCATTAACTGGAGTGAAGTTAAACCACATACTGTTGTAAGTCTGATTTTACAGATGTTAGCGTGGATCAATATGGGATTAACTGCGGCAGGTAAACCTGTGATTGACGTACATGAAGATGTGATTAACCAAGTAGTTGGTATTGCTTTTGTAGTTGGAACATCTCTGTATGGAGATTGGAAAAATCATAGTTTTACATGGACAGCTCAGTTTGCAGATGAAATTGCTTACGCTCTGAGAGACGGTAGATTAACTCTTGAAGAGGCTGAGGAAATCAAGAATAAGATTGGTCAAAAAGATGTGATCGTAAAAGTTGATAAGGATTTATTTGAAAAAGAATTAGATGATGCTACTGAAGGTAAAGAATCTGACGACATTGTTGGATAATTTGCTAAGTGAGTAATTAGTAATTGAATAATTAGTTATTGGGCAGTCGCTGTTATGGTGACTGCTCTTTTTAGATTGGAGGAAATATTATCGAGGATAATTTTTGGGATACAAAAGTGGATTTCCGTGATGAAACTAAGTGGAAAGTTTATGTACATACCAGTCCTAGTGGAAAGATGTATGTGGGGATAACAAGTAGGACAATTGCGCTTAGAGCAAATAATGGCAAGGGATATATTAAGAACGATCATTTTTATAGAGCTATTCAAAAATATGGATGGAGTAATTTTGATCATGAAATAATTGCAGATCATTTAACCAAAGATGAGGCTTGCCAAATGGAAAAGAAACTAATTAAAGAATTGAAAAGTAACGACTATCACTTTGGATACAACATCTCGTCTGGAGGAGAAGGTGGAGCAAGTGGTTGCCCATCGTCTAAATTACAAAAGAAAGTAACATCTGAGCGGATGAAAAAGGCATGGAGAGATCCACAATACAGAGAAAAAATGATCAACTTCTCAAAGCAGCGCATGAATGATCCAGATTACGTCAAACGAATTTCTGAAAAAAATAAACTTTTATGGGAAGATCCTGGTTATAGAGCAGCACATAGTGGAGAAAATCATTGGTGTTATGGCAGAAAAGGAGAATCATTATATGAAGCAGAAAATCATAATGCTCGTCCAATAGTATGTGTAAACACAGGAGAAAAATTTGGTTGTATGATCTATGCGATGAAAAAATATAACATCTCAAGAGACGCTATTTCTAGGTGTTGCAATAATCATACCACTCACGGTGGACAAGACACTGATGGAAATAATCTTCTCTGGATGTTTGAAAAAGACTTTAATAATATATCTCCGAACGATTTGAAATATAAATTGTATTTAGCTAAAAAGGGTGGAAAGAATGCAGTCATAAATACTGATAATCATGAATTGTTTTCTTCTTCTAAGCAGGCTGCCAACAAATATCAAATCAAGAATCCGTGCTCTATTAGTTATTTGTGTTCACGAAAAGATAAGAAACGAAGAGTCGCAAACCATCATTGGATGTATTTATCAGAATATATAGAAATAAACAATTGTACAGAACGAGAGGCATTTGAGTCTCTCTTTTTTATTGCATGAAAATAGGAGGAATCAATATGGCATTAAAATTTAAAACTTTAAAATGCAACTCTGACAACTATGGTGCCAAGAGAAGCTTAAAAGATATTAAATGGATCGTAATTCATTACACAGGCAACAAAGGAGATACCAGTGAAGCAAATTGTAAATACTTCCAGTCTCCAAATAGAAATGCAAGCGCACATGTATTTGTTGATGGCGGTAAATATGTATATAAATCTGTTCCATTGTCTAATGTAGCATGGAGCGTTGGTAAATTATATGAAAGAAAGTATGCTGTTGATTGGGGTAAATGCACAAATGCAAACAGTTTAAATATTGAGATGTGCAATTCTGTTGGTAAAGTGCCTGATGATGTGTATAAGCAAACAGTTGAATTGACAAAATATTATATGAAGAAATACGGAGTCCCTGTTTCTCATATTACCACGCATTTTCGGACTTGTGGGAAAATTTGTCCTGAACCTTGGGCTTCTCCAAATAGCAAAGGGTTTGCTAAATTCAAAGCAGACATTTCTGGTTCTACAGTAGTAAAACCAAAAGCATCTTCTAAGTTCAAATCTTACAAAGTGAAAGTAACTGCTTCTGCTCTTAATGTACGTAAGTCTCCATCTACAACAGCTGCTATTGCCAGAGATGCTTATAAGAAAGGCACAACAGTTACAATTAAAGCTGTTAAGAATTGTTGGGGTAAAACTAAAGATGGTTGGATTAAACTGTCTTATACAAAGAAATGCTAAAGAGTATGAAAAGAAATAAGAAACAGTTATGATTGATTTGACGATCAGTCGTTATTTTCTTTATTAGTTTTGTTTGTTGGTGATAAAGAAGTGTTATTCTCTGCTGCGGAGAAGGTAAATATGAGCAGAATAAAAATTCAAAGGGTACATCAGATTAATTTCTGGTGTACCCTATTTTTTTACGATTTTGATACTTTACACATATCATCTATTTCATGCTCAGACAAGTATAAAGGCATTCCACACTTCTCATCGAAGAAGGTTAGGACGTACTCTGTAGAATCCATTCTAGCGCCATATATGGTTGTTTTAATAGGTGTATGAGAGTCGATTTCTGTGAGTTGTACTGTATCTCCTATGTAGAATAAACCGCACTCTGTATTGAGTGTCTTGTCACTTTCGTTGTATTCGTATATTCTCATTGTATTTTCAATTTCCTTTTTTGTTGTATATATGCTTCTTCTACTTCTGACCGCACATGACCGTAAAGTTTCTTTTGAGCTTCTGTCAGCGCCTTCATTGCATCATCACGATTATTAAATTTCCTTAATATATATAATTTATTTTTGTAATTAATTACTGGGCGGTAAGTATTATCTTTTTTATTGTGTCTAATTGAGAATGAGCCGATTTCTACTCCGAATAACTTGTTCATTAGAACACCTCCTATCTATTTAAAAACTTTGTGATTTTAATAAGTCTGCATATTCTCCGCAAATATACCATGTGCCTGACGATGGAATGTATTTTAGTATCTTTGTCTTAGTAGAGATGTTGAATCGTTCTAACACTTCTATTCTGCTTTTGTAATATTCTACTTCACGTTCTTGTCTTGCTGAGTTGGTTTCTTTTCTAGTACCCTGTAGAAGTAGTTCTCTGATGTGGAATTTTTGAAGCTTACCATAAGAATCTAACATAGACATCCAGATGTCTGGAGGTGCGTCTCCTGAAATGTTGACCCTCTTAGTAGCTTTTGGAATGTTTGTTGTATTGTACATTTTATTTCACCTCTTGAGTATTATAACACGAACATGTGTTTGGTGTAAAGGTTAACTTGGCAACTGCACTGTTTGGAAGTCATAATCAAAATCAATCTTTGACATTTGTTTCATACCCATTGCTTTGCGTTCTTCAACCAGATGAATGTATGTTTTTCGGCAGACCTCTGGTGAATGTCCTAAAATACTAGCGATCTCTTCTAAACGCAGACTTGTATGACGAAACAATAAACTTGCACATGTATGTCTTAATACCTGCATAGATATTTTCTTTGTGTCTACTTCGATATGCTTATCATGCTCCATCTGTTTTATAACAAAAGTATACACTCTTTTAAGAGTTGTATTTAGATTAGAAACATTATGATGAGTTCCATTCTTTGTTACTGCCACATAATCATTTGGTTGTGTATAATCAGAATATTGTTTGATAAAATTTAATGCAGTAATGGCTTGCTCACATAATGGAACGGATCTATAAGAATAATTTTTTGTGTCATATTCGACATATATTTTTTTAGTAATTCCTTTTTGTTTCATTAGTGCAGGATTGTTTGCGTCATATTCTGGATTATTAATGTCTTCAAGGGTAGATTTTACATAAATGTATTTTCGCTTTAGATCGACATTGCGCCATCTTAATGCCATTAATTCGCCAGCACGTAATCCTGTATACATATCAAGGACATAAACTGCTGCAAGGTAAAATGTTGGTTGATTTAGATATTCTCCATCTATGTTTTTTAATGTTAAATGAGTATAATTGTCCGTGAACCCTTGGATAATATCATCTGAAAAGAAATATATTTCCTTTGTATTTGCCTTGATGTTTGTTTTGTTGATCATCTTGACTTCTTCCATAGGATTATATCCAAGCGTTTTTGTATACCATTTAAAGAATGGATTTAACATATCATACACTTTCTTAATCGTAGAAAAAGAATATCCGCTGGCATTTAAATCATCTAAATGATCACGTATATCTTGATCAGTGATTGTAGAAATCCTCATTATACCAAGTGGTTTATCTTTAATCTGATGTTCGTAAGTTGTAACTAGACGATCATAACTTTTCGGCTTTAGCACTGGTTTTTTAATATTCTCAAGATAAATCAACATTTCATCCTGAAGAATCTGTGCTTTTCTCTTTTGTTGAATTTTTGCCTTATCTTTTTCCTTTTCTTTCATCTTTTTAAAGACTTCGGCTACAGTTACTCCATATACTGCTTTGCGAGTGCCGTTGATAGACTTCTGAAATTTTAATCTTGTTCCATCATCAACAACAGTGATACTTCCTTCTCCTCTCGGAAGTTGTGGTATCTTATTAATTTCTGTTTGTGGTATCTTTTTCTGATTTGCCATTTTGGTTTTCACCCTATCTTTTTAAATATATGCGTCTTCAATTTCTTGAGGACATTATAACATAAGACCGATGGTATGTATATCACTTCTCAGTAATTTTATATCACTTTTTATATCAAACCAATCTGCATTAACCTGTATTATTCGATACTAAACAGTATTATTGATACATAGAATATTTGTATGTTAATTCAATATTTACAAAAACAAAACCCTCACAAACGACCATTTTAAGCCATTTATAAGGGTTTTGAAATGTTATTCTAAGTAACAGGGGCAGAGAGACTCGAACTCCCAACTGCGGTTTTGGAGACCGATGTTTTAAACGCTACGCCCTAGTATTTATCAGTGCTTCAGAAGTTGTGCAAAATTTTATATCACTTTTTATATCAGACTAATTGATACCAATATATCACTTATTTTTCTGTATCACTTGAAGTGATATATAAAATTATAACTAATACACGATGCTAAAGCAACTCAAACGGTACATTTTTACCTTTATATGTATCAAACCATTTGTTAAAATCTGACTCTTTAATGTAATACTCTTTGCCGATTTGCAATGCAGGAAATCCTGGTTGGCTAAATAATTTGTAGGCTTTATATTTACTACATCTCAGCATCTTCTGAACATCTGTTGGTTTGAGAATAACATCCATCATAACTACACCGCCTTAGCGCTTACTTTATTCTGCCCATCAATATGTTCTACAAGGTCTTCGAAATATGGCACGTTGTCTAACATCCACTGGCAGAAGATTCTCCAATCCTTTACTGGATGTGTTTTTCGTGAAAAATACATATTTAAAAGCACTTCATAAGTAAGAGAAAGATTTGCTGTGATATTATATCCCATAGGTAGCATTTCAAGAATTGCATTCCAAATATTTTTATCCTTTGTTGCATTGTACTCATCTTTAAGTTCATTTAGTAACTGAATAGTATTTTCTGTATGCTGTTTAACTTTGTAGCTAAGAGTGTTTTCAACGTCTGAAGTATTACTTTCATCATGGCTTGATAATGAGAATTTCTCAATTACAACATCAATACCTTCGTGAGAAAAACTATCTAAGT